>Ga0214543_1006642_pt1 | contig 20439 bp, 7 predicted proteins | sample CNSS2metaG_FD_160094 | JGI IMG/M metagenome (GOLD analysis project Ga0214543, IMG submission 160094) | Root nodule microbial communities from cowpea collected in UCLA plant growth center, Los Angeles, California, USA - CNSS2 | ecosystem: Host-associated > Plants > Roots > Nodule | place: USA...
TTTTCTTTTTCAACATTCAATCTCTTTCTTTACCACAAATGCTAATTTGTACATTGTTTTTTATTATCATATACTAACTAATATGGATGTATCCTAATCCCTCGGATATATCAAACCTGATATTTTAAAAAAGGGACATACATATACACTGACCATGACTTCATCCCTTTTAAGACTTTATGATATCAACATAAGTACACACCCAAATCAGAATAATTTGAAAGTGAGATTTAGAAAATCAAACAAAAATAGTAATAAAACATAGCATCTACAGGAAATTTTTTTAAAATAAAGTAAAGCTTTTTCTCCGTATACACTTAAAGGAGTGAAAATATTAAGATTTCTCACATTAAGTAAAAATACATTAATATTTAAGTTTTGAAGTTTTTCAATTAAAAGTCCAGTCTTTTGTTAATATATGTATTATTATAACGTATAAAAATATGTAAATTATCTTATAAGTGATCACTCCTCCGTGGTGATAAATATTTTGTTTTAACAATGTTGTAAGCATTTGTTCTTATCGTGTAATCCATGGATGTTTGTGGAATTTCCAAATACGCGTTTTGAAAAAAATAAATGATGTGGTTAGAAAAAAATGAGCATTTAGTTTTGGTTGATTGGACTGTGTTTGACATTGGTGTGATTGACGTTGATCACGTTACTATCCGTCAAAGGAAAAGAAAGAGGTGTAGGTTCCGTAGAGCATCCGCCAGGTCTTTCGCATGGGATAACTTCTCAAATAACTTTTTTTTTTTTTAAACGTATGTTTCAATTTTTAAATAATATATATTAGATATTTTTAGGCTAAATGGCCAATTTGGTGTCATGTGTCGTCAAATTTAAGCGAAAAACTATCCAATATTTAAACAAGTACATAATATGAGTTCATGCTTCCACATTTTAATTTAAAAGTAAAATTTTTCCCGAAATTTAATAGTAACTTGATCTTTATAATTATACTTTAATCACCAAATAATCTTATAAAATTTAATACAAATTTATAATTAACTTTTTAGTAATTTAGAAATTAAACCAAAATGTTTATTATTTTAAAGATTAAATGGATAACGGACCCAATAGAAATGGAGAAAAATGGGACAAGATAACCTGCATTATCATCTATTAAATAATAATAATATTTTTACAGTAACTGAAACTATCCTATTACAAATTCGAAAAACTCAATGAATAAAAAAAAATCAATCTCATTCTATTCAAAATTAAGATCTAGAAGTACAATTATGCATATTATAGTTACAGACATTTCCAAACCTAACATAACACAATTGCGTATTCACACCTGCAACTACAAATACAAACATGTCGTGGTGGAACAACAATTCTCCGTACTTCACAGTTTCACACGTGTGACACAACATTTCAACGTCGTAGAATGCTACTGCAGATAGATTATTCAATATCTTAACGTGATCTCAGAGTAAAAGTTGACACCAAATTAATAGTTCGATTTTCTATAAATAAAATAGTGAGAAAATAGACTATATATTTAGACAGTAAAATATATTCAAAATAACTAATAAACAACGGATAATGTGAAAGTATGTACCAAAAAAATGTACATTAGTTAAACTATAAAAAAAATTAAAAAGTAATCGAAGCAATAAAAAAACTATTGTTCTCACTTTTTAAATTGTTAGTTATAATTTATAATACGACACACTATATACGAATAGAAGTTAATTCAAATGAATTATGAGATGCTTAAAATATGAATATTATTGAAAGAAGTTTATTACGGCCAAAATACAAGTCAGCATATAATTGTTTTCACCACCTAGAAATCTACGAAATCTAGTATACCTCTCCATATAATTAAAAGTTAGAGTTATATATATATATATATATATATATATATATATATATATATATATATATATATATATATATATATATATATATATCAATATCTTGTTGAAATTTTTACATCAACTAGAAATAAGATAATTTTATAATATATAAATGAGGTATAAATTTTACTTTATAAATTAATTTTGTAAAGTTGAGTTAGACTTAAAATTCACTATCAGAACTATTATTTAAAAAGAAAAATATATCCTAACAAGAGAGTTAGATTTCTAACACAACTTAAGAATACCAAAATTTCATATAAGTAGATGTAATATTATTTACTGTTTGAGTGGTTTTAAAGGTGAACTAAGATTACTTAATTTGAAAAAGAATAATGGTAAAGAATGCGTGTAAGTTTAAAATAATGTAAGAATTGAAGTGAAAGGAAGAAGCTTTAGGTATGTCCTTTGTTTCTTTTGTTCTCGCTTGTATCACAAAAAAAGTGACGCGTAATGGAACAAAGATTGCCGACCTTTTTGGTTGTTGCCGTACATAAACTCCAATGTATGAAGAGTCGATTTGAGTAGTGTAGTGTAGACAAGACAAATTGACTGAACCACAAGGTTTTCTCATTGTCATTTTCTCTAAGCTTTTTTAAACTTCAATATGGTGAACCCATTCATTCTGCCTTTCAAAAAAAGGAAACTCACCCCTTTAACGTTAATGAAAATGTAGCTAAAATAAAATCACTATGTATAGATTTTAGTCTTTTATATGATAAAAATTGAAATAAAACTTTTACTCTATTTTTGTGGAAAACGAAGGTCAAGAAAAATTGTACATTCGATCCTGTTAGTAATTTAAAAGGAAGGAGAAAAGAAATTGTGAGATCAATTTTTCTATTAAAAACATTGTAAATATAAATTTAGATATTATTTGTATGTATATTATTTAGTTCTATTTAAGAAATGTTAATACTTTTTAAAAATTCATATATTAAAATATATTTAATAAATTATCGACTAAAATATGTTACGGTGATATTAAAACTTATTGTTTATCTTGACAGTTTCAAACAAATACACTAAATAATTTTATTAAAATTTAAATTATTATCTATTTTATTTATTTATAGTTGTGTCTCACAGAAATAATAAAATACAATATAGATTCATTTTAATAACTTTTTTATTCGTCGTACCTTTGATAATACATTATTTATTTTACTTATTATATAATGGATATAATTTATTAATATTAAATAAAAAGTATTATATATATATCCTAAAATTAAAGCAACGGTAGTAGTACAAAATTTGTAGTTGGATTTAATTTATTTCATATTTTTTATACATATCAATTTTTAACTAATAACAACTAAAATTATTTGGCAAGAACAACAATTTTGCTGGTAAAACAAAATTATTGAAGACTTTCAATGTTAAAATTTATCGATAATATGTGTATTGGCATATTTTATCAACGAATTAATCTATTAATAATTATATAGTCAAAAATTCGTCGATAACTACTCAGAGTCTAAATTGGAAGTGTCAAAATGATAGATTGAGTTAAAAATGGATCAGTTCAACCCGGTTCACCTTTTGATAAGCCCGCAAAGTTTGCAACCCAGTTCAACTGAGTTTATGGATTAATAGGTTGACTCACTTACAAATATAATTTTTTATAATTTATTTTATATATTTGTTGCATTACAATAAAAGTGAATTAACTCGATTTATTTTTTTTATAATAGTAAGATCAAAATGTTGACCTAATTATTTGAGATATTATTATAAAGGTAGTAGTTAAAGATTAAAGTATCAATATATATATATTGACAAACAAATAAATTAAATATTTAAATTATTCAAATATTATTGAGTAACATTCTAACATTTAAAAAATATCAAATTATAAACCTATATAATTAGAATTGGTAAATAATTATAATAAAAAAAGTTTAAATTGTAAAAAAAAAAAATAATAGTGTTGTTGGTGGTGGGTTGAGGGTCAACCCACCTTCAACTTGGTTCGAACCCATTTAATCTTGTGGATTACGAGTTAAGTATGTCGAGTTCAACTCAACATACTTTTAACAAAAATATTTTTTTTTTAACCCAATCTGGCTCAAACCTACAATGACTAGAGTTGACTCATGGATTGGAACCCATTTTAATTATCGACCGATTGAAAAAATAATTATTGACGAAACTTACTAATAAGAGATATTCGTCGATGATAAAATTTTTGGATTACCAACAAATTTTATCATATCATAGTCAAAATTAAAGTAAAAAATTGCGGTGTTCATTTTAATGATAAAAATATTCATCAATAAATAAATTATCAATTAATTTTATCGATAGATCCATTATTAAGAGATATTTCGAGATATTTCATCGATAATTAAAAGTCTACAAATTTTTTATATAATTTTATTTTACCGATAACTTTTTATAGATAAAATGTGTCAACAATTTCATTTTATCAACATTTTATTTTTTCTTCGTCGGTAAAATATCTTTGCTAGTAATTTCATTATGAGTTTGAGAGGTCATAAAAATAATTCAAGTAACAATCTATTTTCATATAATTTAAAAAATATTTAATTATCAAATAGCATATTTATAAATATTAAATTGAACAAAAGTATGATATACATTATCATTAAAATAATATTACATAATTTGGCAGTTGTATTGGCGAAATTTATAAATGATTATTCAAGGGGAAGACTCACAATTTCATAAAGTAATTCAGTTTCTTATGCAAATTGAAGAACTATTTTATTTTGACTATTAGATGGTAAATTGTTGAAAAGAATCTTTAATTTTTTAATAAAGCTGACGATCCTTCTAAATTATTTAAATGACATGTTAATAGAAAGACAAACAGAAAAGCTATCTCACTAATCACGAACCATTTCTTCACGGAAACTATATTTTTGGCGTTTACCTTTATAAAAGAGACGAGTTAGTTTTCTTTCCGTCAAAACATATGTATCAATTTTATATAAAAGAGAATTTTTCAATTAGGGTTAATAAATATATAATAACACTCATATTTTTTTTTATTATATATATAAAAATATATATATATATATATATATATATATATATATATATATATATATATATTATGTGTGTGTGACAAATGAAAAAGTTAATTAACTGAATATTTTGTTCATTTTTCCATTATTAGTTTTATTCACTCAAAACAATCTCTATATTTTTTTATTTCATTATCTCGAATAAAATATAATGCCCCATTGTTTTCCTGGGAAGAAATTGCAGAATGAAAGAAAAAAAAGTTGCATATAATTCTTAGAAAAATATGAAAAACGATAATAATGATGAATGTCAATTTTTTTACATGAAAAGACCCATTACAAAATAATACATAATCAAATTATGTTTTATATATAAATTATTTTTGTCGTTATTATATAAAAATATAATCGGTTAAGTATTGTATGAATTTGAATATGTTTTACATAATTAGTTATGTCATTAGATTTTTATAGATATATTTAATTTTTTATTATAATAAATAAATAAAAATACAATTATAATTTAAGATTTTTTACTTTTTTTTCATTTAAATTTATAGTATTTAGTCCAGACAACTTTGTTTTCCATTTTCTCTTTCACCTCTTTGTTTTTCATCTTTATTCAATTCAAACATAAGTAACAAGATAATTATTTTACAATTGAACTTAGTTATTTCTAAACCAATTTAGACATTTGTTTATAAATTATTGATATATAAATATTAAAAATAATATTTAAATAAAATTTAATATAAAATAAAAATATAATTTTATTAAAAATATCATTGAGACAATTAGATAAAAATTAAACTTTGTTTCAATTTAAATAGGAGCGAAATTGCTTCAATTTTAAACAAATTGAGATTAAATTAAGATAAAATAATAAATACATGAATTAAATTGAAAATTTTTACATTTAATAATAACATGTGACATTACATCTATCACGTTACATAATATCAGTTTTAGAAAAAAGTATTGATAGATAATCTGGTGATTTCATGCTAAGTATTATTGTTAACCTGGTGTAGTTATAACAATTTTATCAGAAACAAAACACATTTATATGGTGATTTTGCCGTAATTTTAGTAATTTTAGTGGTGTTAGATATTTATATTTGAATGAGAATCTCACTTAAGTAATACTGTTTTACTCAAGTCAAGAAAATGAGAGAATATAGATTAAAGGTTTTTTTTTTTTTCGAGTGGTATTCTTTGTGTTCTTAATCGATGAGATGTTTACATTTGGCATTAAACCTAAATCATGTGTATGAAATTGTGAGTGATGCATTGTGTTAGTTGGAGTGGAGGAGTTTGTTAGGGAGTGAAATAAAATAATTGAAAAAAATAAAAAGTATAAACAGCGTATTTGAATAATTGAGGAGTGTTTTTGGTGAAAGAGGGGACCAGAAGATTTGATTTGATGTTAGAAGAGGAGGACAAAATGGCGTGAAGACGGAACAATTTAGCGGGAAAGTGGGACCCACGAGGGGACCACAAATGGAATAGTGATTGAGGCGGCGGGTATCAGTGAAGTCAAAATGAAGAGTGGTCCCCACTCAATTGTCCACATCATCACTTATTCAATTCCAAGGCGCGTGCTCTTCCATGGTCCCCAACTCTCTCCACTCACCAATCATTATCTTTTCAATACTCCTTTAATCACATTTACCCATTTTTCAAACCATTTCAATCATTTACGATCCTTTCAAACTTCATATTTCTCTTATGTCTTTTTTCTGCTCCATCCTAATTAAATCATTTTTTACATTTTTACAATATTAACTCCTCAAACTAACCGCATCAAAGCAATGTTTTTGGATCTTCAAAACAACGCTAATTGACGTAAGTAAGGAAGATGAAACATCACTTCCTGTGTAATACCATGAAAGTTAAAAAAAATATATAAGACAAAAGCAAAGGAAAATAACAAAGCAATCAAGAGGAAATACAGGACAAAGAATTAATCATACAAACCCAACATAACTAATAAAGTAAAGTCATCAAATCTAGAAACTTATTAACATATCTAATATCGAAGAACAAAGGTAGAATTGAAGTTGTGCGTGAAAGATATAAAAGACATTTGATAATGAGGTTCTGAAATTTGGAATCAATAAAATATCATCATATAATTCTTAAATTTGAATATCTCTAATTGGTTTAGTATTTTTATGATATTAGGTTTCTTAGAATGAAATATAATATTGATATATTTTTATTTTTTAATTAAAATTATAAATTATAAATTATAAAAATTATAAAATAAAATAAAGTAATAAATGGTTGTGGCAACAACTGAACTAGGTGACATGATAAGATAATAATCACTAGTTACTTAACCGCCACATCACCTAATTAACAGATAAAGTTAATAGCGGGACTCAATTGAAAAAACAAATTGTTGAGTGCTTAATAAATTACAAAAATTTATTAGAGACTCAATTGGAAGTTTCCAAATTTATCAGAAACTTAAACATAATTAAGCCACCATTATATATTTAATGTTGGAGATTCATAGACAAGATTAAAAAAAATAGTTAAGGATAAATTTTATAAATAGAAAAATCGATTATTTAATTTTCTTTTTAAATATCATAGTCTTCCATAAAGTTTCTGACATGGAGTACAAAAATTATATCCAACCTTTAAATAATGCTTTCAATATGTTGGGTTATTGGATAAGTAAATCTCTTGTTAAGCGAAATTCTTTTTATCCAAAACCCGAGAACTTAGAATTGTTAGGTGAGTTTGATCTTGTTGAGCGAATTGAGTAATACATTACTTGGTTGCTTGGTGAGACAATCCTTTCGATAAGCAAAATTCAGAATTTTAAAATCTAGAGATCTCATGGAGAATTTGTTGTTGAACAAGTCAAGTCTTATTGGACGAGCATACCTCTAGAGCTATTTAAGAAACTCCATATTTGTCTAGTTGGACGAGTTCATGAGCTAACTAAGCGGGAAAGAGTATTATGGGTGAGATATGTATTGTGGAAGTTTCTAAACGTGTGTTACAATGCTTTTTAAGTTTAGAAAATGATTGGGTTATGAATGAGATTAGAATGAATTTGAATGGAGTATGTATGATTGGAGGTACATAATGATTTTGATTGATGAGATGCCTATTTATAACGTGGTGTGATTATTTAAATATTTAAAATGTGTTGAATTGTTGAGATGCAATTTGAACATAGTTATTTTTAAGGAGTAAATACTATATTGAAATGCTGTAGGTTGTGTAATGAATTGAGATTTTGAAAAGATTATATAACTCTACAAATATTAGGCTCTCATAAAGAAATATTTTAGATGGTAAGGGTCGATGGATGTTCCTGTGACTTTACTTGTAGTGTGAAAAAAAATTGTCTAATATGTCACAAAGAAATTTATCATGTCATATAAGAAGGACTTAGTTTCCTAACATTTAATTGTGTTTGAACAAATATAGTGTGATAGGTTCAAAATCTTTGAATTTAATTCAGTGTGTGACTATTCTGAAAGTAGAGTTAAGTATTTGTGATTATGTGATATCAACTATTTATGACATGAGAGGTACTTGTTGGATTGAGCACTTGATTTGGTTGTCCTGAGATGATTAAGTGAATAATTTGATTTTTGAATGATATCCATTAGATAAATTAATGAACGTGAAAATGTGTGCTTGAATGAAACTTTTTAAAGACTACTTAATTATGTTGTGTGTTGTGTTGTGATTATCGTGTATTACATGGAAGCAAAAGATATTTATTGTGTTGGTTGTGAACAATGATATGCTAAGGAGAGTTAGAAGAATATATTTTCTGTATTTTAAATTTCCTATGAAGAGGGAAGAATAATTATATCTTAATAAACATTTCAGAAAAATATACACACACTATTTTAGCATGTTTGGACAATTAATGTTATATGAGACCTTATACACCTAGAGTCAGAATAATGACAAATTATAATGCACTGATTAAGTGCAATTATTTTCATTCGATAAGTTCATTTTGCAATTTTAAATTAAATAAACCTACTTAGCAAAATAGTATAAAGGTCATAATCATCCAAAATTTATCCTAATAAATTTCTTCGTGACTATTATACCATTATTATTAGATTTGTCTTAAATCACTCATAAATATATGATTTCGCCTTCAAGATACTCATTTATCGACTTGAGAAAATATTGATAATTATACATTAATTAAAAATAAGAATAAATTATAATATATAAATGAGGTACACCTGTCATTTTAAATATTTTATGTGAAATTAAGTTGAATATAAACTCATGCAGTAAAATTAAATTTAAATTTAAAATAAAAATTTTAATATTATTACAACCAATTCAATTTCTTCTTTGTATTTTATAAAGTTATGTTAATGAAATATAAGTAAGCATTTATATTTTTGCTTATAAATGAAATTGGAGGCAGTAATTTTATGGTTACATATTATTCATTGTGGAAAGCAATGATTAACACCGTTGAGTTGAGTGCCTTCTAACATTTATTCCATGCGTGTAACTCGTTATTTATTTTCAAAAATTATATTGTTTATTTATAAGTTAGATATTTATTGCAGCATTAGAGACTTAAATCTTGCAGTGACCTAGAAGGAAACATAAAAGGAGTATGGTAGTGAAAGTAACATCATATTGCATACCATTGCGTATGGGACTTCAATTGGAAAACAAACAATTACAAAACTCATTCCCTTTATGCTTTACACCGTGGAATTGAGTGCACCAAAAGAAAATAACCAACAATTATAAGAGGAAAATTAAAAAAAAATAAAGAAAAATAATAAAAATGTTGCATGAGACTATGCAAAACAGTGTGGCTAAAAAGTAATAGATTTAAAAATCATAAAAAAAAATGTTTGCCACATTGACCTTATCTATTCCCTGCCATTTGGAAACAAACGTGGCTACAATACCTGACTAGTTGGGTATTGTAGGTCCATATTTATAATTTATAGCTTTTCTTTCGTTACACTTTTCTTATATCTTCTATTCATTATCTTCTTTGTTTTATCACCGTGTTTCAGCAACAAAATAAAAGCAAACATCTTATCAGTGATTAGAAGATCTTAGTTCTTGACTTCCGATCATAAGAAAAGGTGCATCGTGGTGTTTATTTGATCGTAAAGAGGACCGACATAGGTGCTTTTTTCCCTTGAAAACAACAGTCAAAAGCGCAAAAGAAAAGTGTAAAAAGAAAAACCGAGAGTTCACTCAGTGATTTTTTTACCAAGGTTGTTCAAAAGATAAAGCATTTTACGTTAAAGAAACATTGCAATCATGTTTATAGTTTGACATTGAGTTCAACAAAGATCAAGAAATGCATAGGCCTCAACCATATTCATAACAATATAAGTAAAAAGAAAAGCTTAGAGAAATTTAAGATATGTGATATGCAATTTAACATAAATACAGAATAGTAAATATAGTGATCCAACAATAGCTTTGGTTTTGTGATGGATCTGACCAATAAAAAAACGTAGGACAAAGGTAAAGGTTGAATAGTGTCAATAATAGAGACAACTATTTGGTACAAGTGGATTAGATAAAAGAGAAATAAAAAATATTGGTGGACCTCTCCAATTTTTGTAATTTTACTATGAGATTGAATGAAACAGTGAAAAAAAAAAAAACACTACGTTATAAATATTTGTTTGCTTTGGTGAAATATTTAATCGATTTAAAAAAATAAAAAAAAAGGAGAGAAAATAGGAAAAAAAAGTTGCAGCTTCCATTCATATATTGATCAAGATATATCAATACTCTTTTAGTATAATAGCAATAATTTTATTTAATTTTATTTATTAATGATTAATCATAAAATGAATTTTATAGGTTTGGAAAATAGTTGAGATTTTATAAGAAAAAAAAGACTTAGCACTTCAAGATAATATAAGTCTATTATGAAGTTTAATTTCTTAAAAAGTAGGACTAGATTTTATTGATTTAACTAAATTTATTTTATGTACTTATCTTTAATAATGTTTTATATATTATACATTTTTATTAAATTTTAAAATATATAGATATGTGAATTAGAAAATTTAAATCAAACTATCTAAAAATCGATAAGAAGAGAAGAACTTAGTCAAAAGAAGTTTCTTAAAGCCAAAAATACTTAAAACTTATTTAAAATTAACAATTTTTTAAGAAAGATTAAATATATTAGGTTTATTATGTATTGAAAAATAAATGTTAAATAAAATTAATTATGATAATTTAATAAATAATATTGTATAAAGAAATTCAAAAAAGTAAATTTTAAATAAAATATCCTATTTTTTTTAAATTTATTTTAGGCCTTCCAAATTTTATATATATATATATATATATATATATATATATATATATATAATATGATAATGAAATGTAATTGAGTCCATTGGTACGGGACAGGTAATTTTAAAAATTCATGAACTCCTTCGAAAACAATTATCCTAAAATAAATATTTTCATTATTTCTATATGATAATGTACAAAAGACATACATACTAATATTAATAAATTCCAATAATTATATATACCTAAAATTTGTAATATAATAGAAATGTGAAATATCAATTAAAAATTGATAATTACATTTATTTAATGGTTAAACTTTAGTTTAATTAATTATGTATTTAAGGAATATAAATGTAGGTTTAAAATAAGTATAATGCTGGTATTTGGGTAGAGAAATGAAAATAGTAATTTTGGAAAATGTAGATGGTAAAAATAGGTGGATTTTTAGTTTGGATTGAAATAGATACACACATAATTAAAGGAATAAATTTGCAAATGATAATTAGAATAATTTCTTCCACTTTTATTAACTATTCCAATTTTTCTTTTCAATATTTTTTCTTTAATTTTTGTTTCTTCTCTTTTCTAACCCGCAAAATCAAACTTTGTTATTTGTTCATTGATGAGTTAATGCTTAGAGTTAAGAGAAAATATAGAACTTCAAGTTAGATTATCATTAGAGTAAGTTTTATCTTTTCTTTACTAATTTCAATTTCTATCTCGTCCTTTATATAAAACTCATAAATGTTTAATATTGTTGGATTTCACGTTACTTTCAAGATGACTTATGACTAAGGTTCGAGAAAGTAATTTACCCACATCGAAGACATTAAAGGAAGAATTGTAACATCTCTAATTTTTAAATAATTCTAGTATTTATTTGATTTTTATTATACAAATAAAAGTTAAAATATCTTATATGTGTATTCATGTGTTAAATTTATGTAAAAAATTGTTGTCTATTTTATCTAAATGTAATTTGAACACAAAAAATAAGTCAAATATTTTAAAAAAATATTATAAATAAGTAAAATCGAAAGAAAGAAGATCCAAGATTAGTCATGACCTAAAACATTAACATCAAAAGTTGTCTTAGAGTTGTAATTAGGAATATATATAGACCATTAACATTAAAAGAACCAAAATAATATATTTAAAATTTATATATTTTATTATTACTATTATAATCCAATGAAAATAATACATAACTTAATATTATTATAACTATAAAAAACATAGTACGTATCTAATAATTTTTTCTTTATTAAGTCAATACTAACATTTTTAGTTATCTTTTATTCGATGTAATAAGTAAAATTTATTTCACGATCTTGATTAACAACAAAAAATAATCTTTCTAAGTAGAATGTACTTTCTAATCTTATAAAAAATATTAATATGGTTTATCAAATTTAAATATTAATATAGAAAATTTTAATATTTTATATTATTTATAAATAATTTAAAAATAATATTAAAATTCACAACTAAATCCTAAGTATTACATATTACGATAAACTTTCGACTCAAAAATCCATTCATTCTTTGTCATCAAAATTTATTAAACCAGTTATTACTTCAACATACAAAAAATCTATATTTTTTTAAATGTTGACTTGTAATTCCTGTGTTAGTTAAGTTTTAAGACCGTCGATGCCATACAATGGAATCAAATATATGTAATCCTTTCATACTGTATAGACCAAGACCGAATCAGAACTACTCTAGAAAACCAAGTTATTTAATATTTTATCAAAATAAAGTTTTTATCTTTCAAATCAGATAATTTTATTTCATATTCAATTTTTAATTTTACTGATACTTTTTATTCAATAAACCACATTAATTAATGATGTGAAGTTGTCATTATATTTAAACAGTGTTGTATATTAAGGTTACAATTACATCACTACTTTGTAGATAATGTAATAAAAATAAATATGAATCCTACTAAAAAATCAATCAACTATTTATTGGTAGAAAATTGTGTTAAGATAGAGTAATGTTATTTATTTGGTTAAATATGAGTGTGCTTTAATGAGATTACATAATTTTATGAATTATTGGTATACTCACTTAATAATCTAATATCAAAACAATTTAATGTTTAATTTTTATTCTGTGTAAAAGCTGAGTCAATTGGTGCAAATAGTTGCAGAATTTTGAACAATGTGGTGTTTAGTAAGGTAAACTAGGAGGACTAAACCAAAACAAGCTAACAAATTAAATGATACTTGAAAGGAAACCATTGGATTAGTTTATTTTATTTTAAAATGTTTTTTAGTAAATATCTAAACAAAGAATTATTTTTTTAAAATTTAGTGGGGACCATGGAGCATGCGAATATAAAAGGGTTGAAATTGGTTTGTAAAAAGAATGAATTGTAGTAGGGTTGAAGGGCCGGGGTGAAAATAAAAATAAAAAGAAAATAGTGGGAGTGACGGAAAAAAGCAATTTCCGGAATTAGTAAGTAATGACCGGAAAACCAGAGTGAGAAATACTGAAAACCGCCTTATGTGAATGTATTGTGTTGTGTGTTTCTCCAATCTCGTGTTATAACCATTAATACAACGTTGTTTGTAACTCAGAAAACCTTCTGTTCCCTCCCTTTTCCTCTCTGGTTTCCTCACTCCTCTTCACTTCGGCATGAACCAATAGCTGCTACTTTTCGCACACAGAGAAGAAAAGAGTTTCATTTCTATCATATATGGCTTACCACAACCCTCAAGACCTTCCACTTCACCATTTCACTGACCAACAACAACACCATAACCAAACTCTCACTGACGCATCTCTCCTCTCCGACCCTACCTCCAAACCTCCCTCTGATCCTCACCAACCAGCGCCAAATTGGCTCAACAACGCCCTTCTCCGCACGCACTACACCAACAGCACCACCACAAACAACAATAATGACAACACCAACTCCGACACCAACGTTAACGCTGCCAACAACAGCGCCACCAACTTCCTCAACCTCCACACTGCGGCTACTGACTCTGGCCAATGGCTGGCGCGTCCGATCCTCCACCGCAACCAGAGCGAGGTCATCGACGATGTCACGGCAGCGGGCGACTCTGCCATGACCGGCGCCGGATCCGGCGATTTGAAGAGCGAGGCGGCAGCAGTGGAGGGCGGTGGAGACGGCCTGATGAACTGGCAGAATGCGAGGTTTAAGGCGGAGATTCTATCGCATCCTCTGTATGAACAGCTTCTGTCGGCACACGTGGCATGCCTTCGGATCGCCACACCGGTGGACCAGTTGCCCAGGATAGACGCTCAGCTCGCACAGTCCCAGAATGTGCTCGCCAAGTACTCTGCTTTCGGACAAGCCATTGTGGATGATAAGGAACTCGATCAGTTCTTGGTATTTTCTTACTTTCTTCCCCAATTTCACCTTTCTTTTCCCCCTTTTCGATTAATTATTATTTTTTATTATTCTTCTCGTGATTATCCCCTCCCCTCTCTCTCTCTCTCTCTCTCTCTCTCTCTCGTTGTAATTGAGGACTTTCGCTTCTAATTTTAAATTAGCTATTTGAATTGTTGTTGAAGACATGGGACAGGTTTTCTTGGCCAAGTATGTGTTGTTCCTGGACAGAAAGTGAAACAGATTTAGTTCCTTCCTTGATTCGAGAATGAAATTATTTAAATTATGTCAGATGTAGAATGATGGTTATTAATTAAAAATAAATAGATTGGAAACCTGTGCTTCTAATTTTAGTTCTTGAGCTACCTTCATGCCAAATGAAATTTGGATTATAACCCCTAATTCAGATGATTTTGCAGCCGAGCCTTCTTATTCCATATACTCCTCATGGATCTTCACAATATTTAGTGTTATGTTCTTTATTTTGTCATGGGCCGTGATTTATTTCCAGCTTTATTTGCAATTGTGGGTTTACAATTCACAATTTTTATATATTTTTTTAATTCCTGCTGCAGTCCCACTATGTTCTGTTGCTCTGTTCTTTCAAAGAACAGCTCCAACAGCATGTCAGGGTCCATGCAATGGAAGCAGTAATGGCTTGTTGGGAGATTGAGCAATCCTTACAAAGCTTAACAGGTACTACTATACTCTTTTTAGTGATTGTTACATCTCAACATTAAAATAAGGGTTGCTTGCATGACAAATTGGAATAACTTCATTCTAGTTCCCTCAACTATGTTCAGGCTATCAATGAACCAACCAGCAATTTCCTCACCTAATGAACACAACATTCTAGCAATTTACCTCAGTTTTTTTTAAAGCTGCAAATATGTTATTTTTTTTTTTAAAAAACCCGGGTCTAGAAATGTCAAATATTTTATACGAAAAATAGGAGTATCATGTGCTAGCTGCTGCTGTGTGTGTGATTATGTATTCGGTCCCGTGTGTGGAACTTGGGACATTGAGATTCAGGGTACTTAAGTTCTGGAAATCAGGAACTTTAGCTCATTTTTAAAAGTTTGTGATAAGGTCAAAGTATGAGTGAATATATTGCAAGGTTGTAAGGTTCAGTAATAAATGATATGCAAGTCCGTAATGGTTGTTGGAGTGAGAGGAACATGGGTACAGGGATTAAATTTTGGTGATGTTTTGACATAGAATGTCTCTGGGTTGGAAAAGTTGAAATCTTTGTTTAACTTTATTAAAATTGAAACATATATAGCCAAATAGAGAAGAATATACGAAACCCCTACTCTTTGTCTGAGATAGAAAGAAGACAATTTGTGTATTTGAAGAAAGCATTGAAGACTTTAAAGTGCATAGCCCGGTTGTCTGATATTTTTGGCACGTTATGCCGAACCATGGTGGAGAGGGTTTTGGTTAGATTAGCTAACTTTTTGTGCAGAAATAATGAGCAAAAGCAGAGGACTGTTTTTGGCATTGGAGGAGTACTAAAGTGATGATTTTTTTTTGACATGGTGAATGATTGATTGAACAGGAGTTTCACCCGGGGAAGGTACAGGAGCAACGATGTCTGATGACGAAGATGAACAAGTAGACAGTGATGCCAATCTGTTTGATGGGGGTTTGGATGGTCCCGATAGCATGGGATTCGGTCCTCTTATTCCCACAGAGAACGAGAGGTCCCTCATGGAACGTGTAAGACATGAATTGAAGCACGAATTGAAACAGGTAAGGGATTAAATGCAAATGCCTTTTAAAAGTCTGCCTAAGAGTCCCATCGTTTTGAATCTCTCTTCCCACGTCTTTGACATCAATTTTTGTTTTTTTTTTTGTTTTTTTTTTAATTATTATGTAGGGTTATAAAGAGAAAATTGTGGACATTAGAGAGGAAATTTTACGCAAGAGACGAGCTGGGAAACTTCCTGGTGACACCACCTCTGTCCTTAAAGCTTGGTGGCAATCACATTCCAAGTGGCCTTACCCTACGGTAAGAACTCAATATTTTCACTCAACTATTTTTTATTTTTTATTTTTTCAAGAAACCCCATCAAATAAATATGCTTGAATCTAAGAGTAGGAACAAAGATAGATGTCCCTGTACACATTTATTATTAAATTCAAAGCAAAGGAATGAAAATTTCAGACATTTATCTTAGCGGAATTGACCGTTGACCAAAAACCTTAGTGTATGTGGTTAAAGGAGATGTCTACAAGCGACCCTTTTAAAGATGTTTCATATTGGATTGAGACATGTTTTTTTTTTTTTTTAAGGAGGAGGATAAGGCACGGTTGGTGCAGGAAACGGGTTTGCAGTTAAAGCAGATCAACAATTGGTTTATCAATCAAAGGAAGAGGAACTGGCACAGCAATCCCTCAACTTCCACTGTGTTGAAGAGCAAGCGCAAGAGGTATTCATATGTTAAAAGTTGTGATTTTCATTTCATTGATTCAGAATTTGCACGAGCTTTGTTTGAAAACCAATCTTAATTTTAAAGAAGCAATGCAGGTGATAACAGTGCCGATCATCACATGTAAATGCAAGAAAACTCGAGAACCGATATTCCGTTGGTTGAATCATGGTGCATGACAGGGGATTTAACATTTAAGTGAAGTCAACGATTAAAAGAATTCACATTCACATTTTGCTCTGCTCAAGGAACAGGTCAACACAGAAGAGGAGTATTAAAGTCTGCAGTGTACGGTGATGCATCGAATTTAGGAAGTTGAATTAGGAATTATATACCAATATCAAAATGGATAACTCCATGGAGCATCATTTTTAGTCTCATTATTAATGTTTGTGAAATATATAATAGTGAGGGGTTGTGGGTGTATAGTAATAATCTGAGCATTTTTTTTGTTTTTCTTCAATCAAGCTAGTTTTGTTGTTGTTGTTGTTATTCATAAAATGGGTATTTTACATGGAGTTTGGAATTTTTTTTTTGTTCTTAAAATATTGTTAGTAAAGAAAGAATATTGAAAGAAGAAAAGATATGAATGTATTGGAAGGAAAATTATTAGAGGAATTATTAGGAGGTTTTGAATGGATGAGTTGGCATTGTATGATGAAGTGAGTGTAAAGTGATAATGATGGATGGAATAAGTTGGTGAAATTTGGAGGGTGAAAAACAGGGTTCATAAATTCTTAAGAATGTCTGGTTGGAGGGTAAATATGACAGTGTCTATAGATGTATTTATAGTTAGGAAAAGTTCAGGTGGAGCAGACAGACTAACAGAGAAAACGGATATAAATCTTTTGTTTTTACTTTCTTCAGATATAAATGGCTCATACCTGCAATTTTTAAGTGGTCCCCTCAGTGATATTTTCTTTGTGGTCTGTATTTCGAGAGAGTATAGCCAAATATCACAGCAACTATGAGTGTTTCTGAAACTTTCTTAATTTCTCACAATCATTTTTCTACACAAAACGATAGATTTTTATTTTTAAAATATGTTAAGACTATTTGATTGAAAACATATTTTCAAACTCAGCTTCAAAGTGTCACGTATAAATAAATTAAAACTTTCATTATTATTTTCTTGAATCATTCTTTTAAAATGGAGCGTAATGATACTGTTATCTTTTAAAATCCTCCAACTCTTAAGAACAAAATAATCCTAAGCGAGTAAATTTCAATTTCCTACTCTTCAATTTCATTTTTCAATTAATACCTACAAGACACAACATGAATCATGATATCGCACCACTTTATATTATCAAATTAACACTGCTTTTTTTAAATAAACACAATTTCAGTATTGTTTTGTGAGTAGTTATGAAGACTAATTAGAATAAAATTAACTCAAATTATCTCTCGACAAAAATAAAATTAATTTGTGAATAGTCAATAATCTTAATTGGGGTAAAATTAATTCAAACTCTTTTCCAACAAACACGAAATGTATTTAAATTAAAATTATGTCTTATAAAGCCCACACTTAAGAGTTAAAAATATAAAAAAATATAAAAAAAAATAATGAAAGATAAATAAATTGGTGCAAATAAGAATAAAAAAAAATTGTTAGAATTCTATGCACAAATTAAATACAATGATACAATAAAGGAAGAAACTTTATAGGTATTTTGGTGTTTGAAAAGAAAATAAGGAAGATTGTTGTGTAATTAAATAAGAACAATTAAATAAAAAATGCAAGATGGATTAAAAGATTTAATTCAATGATATGAAATAAGATTGATTTCTCGTCTTTTCAAATAGGATAGGATTCAATTTTTACTTTTTTTCATTCCGGTATACGATTAAAATACTAATACTTTTGCTAAGCAAACAATTATTAAAAATTGAATTAATTAGATACCATTCAATCGATTCATTTTAGTTTTTCTAATTGATCCTACCATATATATAGTGAAAAGAATTAATTAACCCGTATTTTGTTCTACGGTATACAAATTATGTGTTTACTATTTATCCACATCAAATATTACTAATTAAAAATTAATGAGTTCTTATTAATTATTATGCATAAAATTGACTTACAAGGGATGACAATAAGTCGGATCGGATACAGATAATGTCTATCCGGAACCCAACTCGCAATATAAAAATTCAAACGCTATCTGTTCTGTTATTCACGCGGGTAGGGCATCTGTTTAAAAAAAAAAAATACCTGCATGTATTTTAAAATTCGGGGGTACCCGTGGATACCCGCAAATATTTAAAAAAAAATATTTTACAAATATTTAAAATTGAATTTAAATAAAATTACAAAAAAATGTAAAATAAAATATAAATAAAATATAAATTTAATCTGATAAAATATAATTTTAATTAAATTTAATTTAATAAAACATAATTTTAATTTTAATTTTTTACAGGTAACGAGTACCTGTGAATACGGACAATATGATATTCACACTTGACCCGTTTATAAGCGGATATTAAAATACCCGTTATTTGTTACCCGTAAATACCAACTATCCCTCATGGATTTTATCCATGAATACTCAGGGACACAAGTATTTTAGCCATCCTACTCACAACACCATCACGAGACAATCTTAAAAATAATAACTATAGCTCAAAATAAAATAAAATAAAGAAGACTCTAATAAATAAATAAAATGAACAACTCTACTTGAAACATCATAATCCATAATTGAAATTAAAAAAAAAATCAACCTCAGAGATGATATTACAAAACATGATGTAAAAATGAATATAAAATAAAATATAAGAAAAGAGAGGATGGGGTCTTGGAGGAAAGCATGTGCACAAACTATCTGGCCATGGACCTTGTTGGGTCATGGACCTATCTACAATTTCTGCTATTGTAAAGGTTCAAAGTTAATTGTGAGACCCCTTTTTTTTTATTTTAAACTCTGTCCTAAAGAGGGGTTGGGCCTAATCATTTAAGGGTCCAAGTTCAATCCACTTTGGACCCTCAAGATCCTCTCACAATCACTTACCCTTCATTCTGCCACTTTTACAGAAAACAGTCCTCTCTGTATCTCTTGTGCTGAACCAGAAAGCTCTGTTAGGGCTTGAACAAGCAGAAATCTAATAGTATCTAACTTTATTTAATATTTATATTTTTAAGGGTATGTCGTTTTCTGTACACAGTTTCTTTGGTTGAAATTTTAGATGTTGATTGTTGCCCGCATTGGATCATTGACATTAGATACTTTTATTTATTTGTTGAGATTTTATTCGTGAAAATAGTTTGCCTTTGGTCTCAATCTCTGAAGACTTGGGTTTATGTTGAAGTATGAACTAAGTAGAATTGTTTTTTTTAAACATTTGTGGGTTGATATCTTGTTTAAATTATTCTTTTATTGAAAATTTCCCCTGTGCAGGATTTGTAGAAAATAATTTAAGGTGTTGATGCTTACATTAAAAATGGCATGTCCCTTGACAATTTTCATATTGCATCG
>Ga0214543_1006651_pt1 | contig 20408 bp, 8 predicted proteins | sample CNSS2metaG_FD_160094 | JGI IMG/M metagenome (GOLD analysis project Ga0214543, IMG submission 160094) | Root nodule microbial communities from cowpea collected in UCLA plant growth center, Los Angeles, California, USA - CNSS2 | ecosystem: Host-associated > Plants > Roots > Nodule | place: USA...
ATAAAATTATATATATATATATATATATATATATATATATATATATATATATATATATATATATAAAAGATATATATAAAAGATACTTAATTTGCAAATACATAATTTAGTCGTATGGGAAGTTGGTCTTGACATAAAAGTTTGAAGGAATAAAATAATATAAAAAAATAATATATTTAATTATTTCATTTATATAATAAAAATATATATAATTTAGTATCGAAATATTTTATATGTTTTTTTAAAGAAAGATAACAGTTTTAAAGTTGTATTTGATATAAAATCTATCTTAAATAAACTATTTTAATTTCATCTTTTTCTACTCTCATATTTGATAACATTTTTCTGGTATAAGTTTTAAGAAATTAATATGAAATTTCACCTCTAATTCTTTAAATTTGAAGAAATATTCATCTACTTTAACCATTGTATCTTAGTATAATGTTTGAAAATACATAAAGAATTAAATCTATTTTGTTTTTCTCTTCACATTTATCTTCCATTTTACCACTTTAAAAAAAATTATTACTTTTTTATCAATATACCAATTTTAAAAAAAAATAGCTTGACACTAATAAAAAAAGTGATAATCAAATCAAAATTAAATATGCTTATGAAAAAATATATAACATAACATTTCCTTCTATATTCATAAACAAAAATAAATACACAAAAAATTTATGAGATGAACAAAATACTAATTATTAAAGTAATATCTCACTATCAAGATATAGAAGAGAGTCACTTTTTTTTTATATATTAAAGAATGTAAGATAAGACATGAGAAATGAGAAAAAGAATGAATTTGTGTCTAATTTTCTATTTTTTTTTAAATAAAAGAAAACATGCAAGAGTAGTAGATGAATAGAAGATGTGAGAAACTTAAAAAACAATAAAAGAGAGCATACAAAATATTTCAATAATTTTTTTATTCTTTAGTATATTTAATTTAATTTAATTATTTATAACATTAAATATTATATTTTATTAAAAACAAAAAATTATCTAATTTAATTTCATTAATATAATATATATTATATTTAAAGAAAATAAATATTTGAAGATATAGTTTTAAAAAAATTTAAAAATTTTGGAAGGCCATATCCGTCCCTGTGAATAATACATGAGATAAAAGATGATATATTTTATTTTATTGTTGTAAACTTTATTTCTTATTAATTATATATTTTCAGTCTATTTGGTGGAAAAAAAAATATTTTATGAAAATCTCCTGCGTTACAAATGTATGGAGACCACTTAATATATACACAAAGAAGAGAAAAAAAAGAAACTACAATATAAGAAATTGATCTCTATAATTTCTTTATCATTTGGAGACAAAAAAACTAATGAATAATGACCAGTTTGATTGTGAAATCATCTTGCGTAAATGCAACTCAGACTTCTATTAGAAATGGGTTTTCTATATTTATTATAATATTGTTTGACTAAAAACAGGAATAGGTTATTATCATCAAGCTATATTGTAATGGAAAATTATTATGTTTGAAAAATGTCTATATCATATGAATAAAAAATGAGACATTCAAAATGGCTATGCATTCACTCCATCTCAGATTTCCTCTGATATTTGTCACATAATTGTGCAATGAAATAGCAAAGGATAATATCAAAGAAAACAAGTGCAGGTTGGTGCAACGTTAACGTAATTCATTAAGACATATTTATCCGTCTTACCATTTTTCTCTCCTAGTTCTTAATATTATTTAATTAAATTCAAATTCAAAGTGATTACAATTCCAAATATTTGATTAAAAAAATAATTGATCTGACTTTCTTTAATGTTAGTGAAGACAAGTAATCACAGACAAACATATGATACTTTTGGAAATAGTTTAAGTGTAAGTCAAAAAGTTTAACATTGGATAAAAAAGATAAAGTTAAACACTATATAAGAATAAAGACTCATAGCACCATTGCCTTAAGGTTTTGGTGTAAAAGTGGTGTCTAAGGTCTTATATATATAAGATTAATATCTTATAACCATATGAAACCACAATCTTTCAGTAACCATGCCATAACCATGACTATAACCATAACTCATATATAATCATATATGAAAAAACATAACCCATCAGATAACCATCCAAACCAGCAGCAATATTTAAATTGATTCAAATATTTTAACCAGTCCTTTCTAAATATTCAACTTGAATAAAATAAAATGTAACGAGTAATAATAAAATAATCTTTTGTAACATAATAAATTAATGTCATATTGAATTCCAGAAAGAAAACATCTTTATGTTTATTTTAGCGAGAGTTCTTTGATTCCCGTGAGTAAATGCTGATAAAGAAAGCGTACATATTTTAGTAACAGTTTATTGAGTTTAAAATTTTAATTAAACATATGAGGATATAAGTTAAGTTATAACGCAATTATTATATACACGAACCTTTCAAATTAATAAATATTTTACTTAGTTGAAAATGAAAAGTTCCAGATTTGAAATGAAAAGTTAAAGTTAAAGATAAAACATTTATATATTTAGTTTTGAACTTTAAAGGAACATAAATAGAAAGTAACAGTAGAGAAATAAAAAAAAAAATAACAATTCAACATTTGATACAATTCAATCCTTATCTAGAGATTATTATTGACAATTCAATCCTTATGCAGAAACAATGGTTCACAAAGCAATTTGTTCTTCTTTTGTATCTCCTCGTTTTTTCTAACTTGCATTTTGTTAAATATAAGTCCCCGTCCCTTTCTTTTAAACAATATCTCCTTCGATTCTTCGTGATCCTATTGAGCACAAAGTTCTACCTATCCCGTGCTAACTACATTATTCCTTAACCTTGACCTTCTTTTAATTTGATATTTTTCGGTCAAAATGGTAAAATCCTATCACCTAGAACATATAATGAGTCATCATCTTTTTTTCCTAGCATCAATAATAGTCTTTTTATCTCTATTTTTTCTTGAACTTTTAGCTTCTCTCTCCTTTATTCATGTCCAACATCTTCTTTAATTATGCCCTATCGCTCTTAATTATCCAACCCTTCACTTTCTCTATGAAATTGTCCATTAATGTTCATCAAATCAATCATTCACTAAACTCGTCAAGTTGGTCATTTACTCATCGAGACCCCAATCATATTAGGCCTATCATCATAGTTAAGGCTAATATTAAATTTGATCAAAGAGGTCAATCCTAAACCTATCTAATAATGATTCACTTAAGTTTTTAATAATCTCATTACTTAATGACTAATTGTAACTAAAATTATGGCAACCAAAAGTCACCCAAAGCATTCAATAATGCATCGTCCTCTTGGTCTTCCAAATGTCAAATGAACCCTTATTACAACTTGAAAATAAAACCAAATTAAGGCCATTAATTGATTAATCCAAAACATAATTTGGCCAGCCAATTTTATAAAAAATTGGGTCATTATTTAAACAAACTAATTATTTAGTGTTGGGTATTGGGCTCCCTTCCTATATGGAGAAAAGGCAAAAAATTTTAGAAGCCCATGTCTCATTTAACCTAGTGGAGAGGGGGCTATAAAATAAATAGAGACAAAACAATAGAGTCAGAACACACTGAAAGCCCTAACACATAGAGGGAAAGGGTAGAGGGAAAATTTTGTTCATGTTTTTTCATAGAGCTGTCGCCGTAAATTTGGCACTGCGGGTTCGTTCACTATTGGATCGCGCTGAAATTTTTATAGCAGGTTCGGGACTCATTGCTCTTCATTCTGACCAGTTGGATCATTGATACGAGGTCTGAGTTGGGAGATATTAATTTCACACTGCAGTAGTGATTTTTAGAGGTTTTCCTCTCTTGTTCTTCTCTATTTGAAAGCTTTGTTGCTTTGTTATTTGGTTGGGTGTTGGCACTAATCTGTGTTATTGATTGAGACTCTTTTGTACTCTTGTTGATCATAGTGAAGCTATTTCTTTGGTCTGGACGACTCGTGGTTTTTACCTTTGATTTGAGGGGTTTCCATGATAAAAATTTTGGTGCCTTTATTGATGCATGTGGTGTTTCACTGGGCTCCATCAAATTTGTTTTTTGTCTAATGTTTTGCGGCGCTGGCTAACTTTTACTTGTCCCAAGGTGGGTGCTAATGTTCTAGTGAAAAGAGCAAAATCCGATCAATTATAACATACAACGAGTCAACTCCCTTCATCAATTGTCTCTTTATCCTTATTTTCCTTAACCTCTTATCTTCCCCCTCCTTTATTCCTACTCAATGTCTTCTTTAATTATGCCCTGTGCAGTTATTGTTCGACCTTTCACATATTTTGTGAAACTTCCTTCAATGCTCATCAAGTTGATCATTTATTGATCGAGGCCCCACTGATATTCAGCCTATCACCAAAGTTTCCTAAGTATTAATATTAAATATGATCAAGGAGGTCAACCTTGAACCTATCTACCGACTCAATCAACATTGGATCTATCATCACACAATTCTTCTAGTCTTAGCTTTTCAAAACTTGAGACTATCAAGATATATCAATCTTGATCGAATTGATTTTAAGTTTATTGACCCAATTGACATTAACCTAACACCACAACAACCATAATTTTTCTTCAAACAAATCAATATTTCATTAGTTTTCAAACTTAAATAATTTAAAATACCTTAGCTCAAAGTGTCTTCCTTGATTTTGGTTGCAATTCCCACTCAACAACCAAAACAGTCATACCAAATTATCACACAATGCAGCAAAAAATACACATACAAAAGTTAACTTCCCTTGCCTTAAAGTTAGCTTTGAAATCTCGATAGATTTTATGAGTCTATCTTTAACCAAAACACCTTTCAATTCTAAGCGTGGATCACAACCAACCCTTCCTTCCAAAATCTCCGTTAAGCTTGTTCTTCAAATACCAAAAGGACTAGGTATGATTATTGAGGAATTGAGAGTTCTTAGACACATCTGGATAAATACTTTCCCCAAAAACCTTAATCTAGCCGAACCCCACTTTTACAGCATGGGTGCATGCAATGCTCGTGGACACTGTTTTCCACTTTCCAATTACTTCTACTCCACCTTTTCTGAAGTTTAGTGCGTTTTAATTACTTTTGATATCAAATATATGTAAGAATTAATTCTAATAGTGACTCATTCGAAATATTATGATGGATTCAATAAAATTTAAAAGTTTATTGGTTATTATTATGGGAGGTGATAATAAAATAAAATAAAAATTAACTTGATGGACGGTGGTTTATAGAAGGAATTGAAGTTCTGTCTCTGGCCATAAGGTTATTTTCACATTAATCCATCAAGAATGTGTGAGAAGAGAAAAGAGAGGCAAAAAGATAGATTGGAAAACGGTAGTTGAAGAACACACGAAAGAATACAAATTGAAAAATGCATATTCATATGTCTCTTATAAATCAAAGTTAGTACTCTATTATATTTTATCTTGTGAGAATCCTAATTCTTAAAGATCTTAATGTTCTTACACTATACAAGTTGCCATTATCCCCCTGTGTCTACTCCATTACCTATTGAAATCTTTAGGTCTTATAACTAGTACAAAGATATTGAACCACCCACACAGGTAGCTAATTAGAACATCGAAGAACTGACTACACTACTAAAACAACCAACAAATCTCCTAAAAACATCGTGCGACATTGTTTCAAAATTTTTAATTTCTAACTAATTTTGTAATCAAATATCATCTCTATAAATTGGAATTTAAATTAACAAGTCACACATTGTTTTTGAATTTGGTAATGATCTTTCCTTCTGCTTTTAATTTTTTTTATTACGCATGATAATTTGTGCTGTAATAATTATAGCTTGTTGCACATTTAAGCATTTCTTTTTTAGTTATATTATTGGTGGATGGGATAGTATTTAAAATGGGTTGAAGAAGTCCCGTAATTTCTTTTCCATTTTTACTTTTTTTGATGACTTGGTTTTCTATAACTTATTTAAACTTGAGATATATATATCATTTTAAATTTTTAAATTTTGGCTTCATTGATACATTTTTTTTAAAACTTCACCTTTTTTGGATATTTATAAGCATTTAAATCCTTTAACAATATAAAAATAAGTAGACAAGATTAAGTGTTCATATTGCTTTGTTATTTTCATTTGGTGGGAATAATTTTAACTGTAGGGTTTTTGTGTTCTCCCTATGCTTCATAATATATTGATTTTCATCTTTTAATTTTTTTTTTAATATATTTTAAAATATCAAAATAAGTTTGTTTTGAAAAGATAGTAAAGAAACAACATAAAATATTCAATAAAAGAAATTCAAATTCATAATTTTATCCTGATTTTCTTATATAAAAGAGTACTTTCCAAAAGAAAAAAAGAAACATTCTTTCAATGATCTCTTTCTTAAATTACTTAAACTCTCATGTTTGATTTTTATTCAGTGTAAAACCTTATTAATTCAATAACAATTACGGTATGACAAATAAAATTAGAGTCGGAATACTAAAATAACCGTGACGAAATAAAAGAAAACACTCATCTTATTCTTACAAAGTATAACAATTAACTTTTATTTATTGATAAAATATTTGATAATGCAGATTAGTTTTTAACATCACATAACTAAAAGATAATAATAACCAAAAAAATAATAATTTAATGATTTTTTTTATCAACAATAAAAAATATGAATTCAAAACAGGTGATAGGGTTGTCCAACCCTTATTAAAAAAAAAGGAAAAAGAAAAAAAGATACTAATAAATACAGCAGCAACAGACAGAAAAAATATAAAGGTGCACACTCAACAAAAAAAATTAACAACGGTAAACTCAACCGGAACGAATATAAAAAAGACACATCTAACTATTTTAATTTTTGATAAACTTTAGAAGCAAAACAAATGTGGTTTATTTGGTTCAATGTGCTATGAACTTTGCTTTATCCTTCAACGACTTCTTTATCTAATTAATGGAAGGAGGATGTATGATACGTACAATAGCTGCAGATAGAAACCAAACATCATAGTATTAATATATATTCCACGTATAAAAGAAAAACAAGGAATATAGAACAAACAATAAGAACATAAATATAAAATGTCCTAGCTACAAGTAATTCACGTAAACGTTGTTTAAGAATATTACCTTCCAAATCAGCATATAGTAGGATCTAATTGAAGCTCTATCATTCAGATTTACAAATTTGGCCCGGTACCAGAGAATTGAACCAAGAATTGCATTTCCAAGACCCTAAAAATTGGCACCAACAAATTTTAAACATTATTGGAAAATATAAAAATAATAAATTTATCCCTTTCGCAAAAAGATTGGGTCATTTGAAGTTCTGTTTTTACCCTTGACACTACTTTATATATATATATATATATATATATATATATATATATATATATATATATATATATATATATATATAAAGATTGCATCTCTAACATGAAATTATAAATTTGTTACTAGTTTTGACGGTGATTCCAATAATACATTATAGGCCCAATAACAAAATCTAATTAAAATAAGTTCTAAATGACTATGATATTACTTAAATTTAATTTCTTCGTGCACCACTCAAACTTCTGAAATGATATTTTATTTCTTAGAAAAGTTACTTTCGGATTACATATTTTGAAAGCTTTTCGAAATAAACTTTTTGAGATTTGTAGAACAATATTTTCAGAATAGAATTTCCAGAACAAAATTTTCAGAATATGATTTTCAGAATATATATGAAATTTGTTTACGAATAAATTTTTCAGAATGGGATTTTTGAAAAAATCATTCCGAAACTCATAAAATATCTTCCAAAATGAGTTTTTCGGAATATTAGTATACTAAATGTGTCAGTGTTCTCTATTCTTCTTCTGTTATAGCAGCGATGGGGGTGACAGTTGTGGAAGCAGTGATACACTGATAGTAGTGGTGTGGTGTAGTGATGAATGAATCTTTTTTCCAGTATTATAGTGGTGTAGTTAGTAATTGTAGGGGTTCAAGAAGCAACAATCCTAATTTATTTATATATTATATAGTATAAATTAGTGTTAAAATATGATTTTTTACTGATTTTTTTATGTTATTTTTTATTGAACATTAAAAATATATTATGTTGATATTTTAAATATTTTTTTTGATATATTTTAAAATGTTAAAATTAATGGTAATCAGTATATTAGTAAAAGAGAATCTAAATTTAAGAAAGATACTACACTTGGTATAATTGCAAAGTATACAATTAATAAGTATATTACCGTGAGAATTTTAACCCAAAGGAAAGGAGATGATAATCCTGCGAGAAAGGCAACTCCAAAAGCCGATTCAAAAATGGAAACACATATCCAGAATACCTGAGGAACATTTGTTAGAAACATCATAAGAGGACACAACACAACCAACTTATCTTACATGTTTTATTCAACATACCCGTTTTTGACCTAAACGTGTTGAAAAAGATTCAATGCCAAATGCTTTATCTCCTTCGATATCGGGTATATCCTGTAGATATATACCCATAAAAGATTATTGAACCAAAACTTTTTAGTGTGGTAATAAAAATGTATGATTTGAGAATGAATAAACCTTTACCTTGAACAGTGATATACCTAATGAGTATAAGCTCATGAATACAACAGAAAACATCAATGGCTTCGGAAATACACCGGCTTTCTTCAACACAAAAGTCTGGACAACAAAACCATATTTTTCCATAACTCAAATAGTTATCTTAACATGTCAACTTTTTAAGTCTAAATTTTACAAAATTAATTCTTAAGGTAAAATTTATATTCATTTATTGTTTTATTTTTAATTGACGTAAAATTTAAACATACCTTTTAAGTTTATACAGAGTGTTAGATAAGATTGAGACTAAATATTAATAGATAGTATCTTAATGACAAGTATTATGATAAACTCAACAAACAATAAATTTTACTAAGATAGACTTTAAATAGTTTTTGTATCATCTTAAGAGATGAATTTAAAGTCTAATTAATTCAATCTCATAAGCTTGTAAAATAATGTTAGCACTCACTTATATATTACATTTTTTTTTTGTCTATTGTGAATGTGAGATTTCTAACAAATTAATCATGAATCCAATGCACTTAGTCTAAACTGAGGGTCTATGAAAAGCATAATTAATTATAAGACTAACCTTCATGTGATAGAAAAATGAAAGGGGAAATATAAAAGTCATTGTAGAAAAGATGCAAATTGCCGCAAGCAATGGATTTTTCTTCCATCTCAACAGGGGACCCTGAAAATGTACAAAATGGTGTTATCAAGATAAAACAAAAAGAAAATGTTGTGGATTTATTAAAAAAATATTCATTTATCTTCGTCTAACAAATTTGAATAATGAATTTAATCGATATTAGTTAAAACATTTTGCGATGAATTAGACAATACCAGAAATGATCCTCAAAAATAATGATAATTTTTTATACAAATTTTGTAAATGAAACCTAGTGCTATAAAACTATCACTATAGTGGGTCCAAGTAAAGGTCACGCATATTCGAATAAAAAATTTAGGTTATCATCAGTGCTATAAATGAAAAAGTTCTTAAATATATAGCATCCCACAATTATTTTTTTTTCATTCAAAAAAATTATTTTTGTTTAATTTTTTTTATCTAGTCTTTATCAATTTGTATTTCCTTAAGCAAAGAGATTCATGGTTAACAACAAAATGGAGGAAAGATCGGAGAAGTAGGTTAAATCCCCAATAGAAAAATACCAAAACGAGATAACAACAATTATTTTTTTTTAAATTAAAAAAAAAAATTAAAATTTCAGGACCTAACATGTGTCTTATACGAATACAATGTTAACAATGAAGTGGAAATAGTTCAAAATTAGCATTAAGAAGAGAAATCACAAGGATTAATAACTCACCTTGATTGAATAACCACTCCATATCAAAAAGAAAAACAGAAGACCCCAAAATAATGGCCATGAACCTATCATATAACTGGTAAAGAAACCCTGTAAAAAAACACAAAACAATAATCCTCATTCTACTATCAATTATGATCATCTTCAAAAATATTATTGCAGAAAGGGATGGATATATGTGGAACCAGGATTGCAGATGATGCCGTAACAATGACCCCTGTTTTAAAGGAAAATGCCCCAGATGGCAATGGAAGAAATGGTTTGTTTATCTGAAAAAAGAAAAGAAAAGTATAAATAGATAAATAATAACCCTACCAACACATTTTGAAAGCCAAGAACAAAAAAAAAAATAGAAAAAAGACAAGATAAGTTATGAGTTCAACTCGTTATATTAATATTGAAGAGATATAAAATTAGTTTGGAAAAAAGTGAGAGAGATTTTGGATTCTAACTCTTCCACTAAAATAATATTAACAAGTAAAATTTGTCGATAATAAAAAATAACATTTACATGTTTTTAAATAAATAACTTTAGATAAACTACACAACAATTTTGTGGATAACATACTCTTCTTTTGTTTAATGGAATCATAGAAAAGCCTAAAAGACATAAAAGAATAATTTACTATGGATTCAAATTATTTAATTCCAATAGAATACTTTAGTTTCATACCTTGTCAATTTCAAGGTCATACAATTGATTCACGCCATTAACATACAGATCGATAAGCGTGAAAGGTAGGAGAATCTGAAACATTTCAAAAGTCAGAAAGTATTAACAGAGTTAAAAGATTGTTTATGATAGTATTTAATAAAAAAGTTAAATATATATTTGGAGTCTCACCTGTAATATACCAATGAAAAATAAGGGAGATATATCTGATAGTCTCTCCACTGCTAGGAGAGATGCAGAAATCGTGCATAATATCTGATAAAAGAAAAAACAAAATTGAAACACTTAAAAACATTAAGGATTATCCAAAATAATGTTTCTCAAAAATATAAATTGAATTTATTAGCATATTTAAGGATTATTTGTTAGAGTAATATTGTAGAAAAAATTGAACTTACTCGACCAAACATTGTGTAGGGATAGCAAAACCAAAATAATGTAACAAAGAAATGTTTAACAGAGGCAACAACATGTTTTGGTTGATAAGGACGAGGTTCTGAGGCAAAAGACTCTTTAGGGATTGCTTTAGGAATATATTTCTTATCGTTTTCTTTATATATAAACCCTCCTTCACCACTTTTTAACTCATTGTTGATACTTGGTTGTTTGAGCCTTGAAAGGTTATATTCTATTTGAATTTTCCTTTGCTGCATTGAAGCTTTTGGTGCAACAAAACCTACAACACAAAAATGTTTGATCAAGTATCAGTTATCACCTCATTCATAAAAAAAAAATCAAAATATATTATGCAGAAATTATTTTAGAAATAAATGGAATTGTGTTTGAACAATTTATTTTTAGCATGGTGGCTCAATTATGGCTTACATGTATCCCTAAGTGACTTTATTGAAATCAACGTCATGAAGTTTTGAAAAATTATATTTTTAAAAGGTAACTTTGGATGGTTGACTTCAATTTTGAAAGGAATTTTCTTTTGAATTTGAAAGACTTGAAATTGAATGAAGATTGGTCATGACCGTTCAAAATTATTTTTTATTGATTTTCATAACGTTCATTTCGACAAATCAGTATTTAAGATTCTCTTTAAAATCTAAATAATAGTAAAAATAATTCATTGATCAAAATATTCATATTACATAAAGAAAATAAAAATGAAGCATACAAATTTCAATATATTTTTTATTTTCATACGTATAGCATTGATTAGCTTTTCAATACTTATTTTTCATACAAATTTCTATATATATTTTGTATTTTCATACAAATTTATATATATATATATATATATATTATGATTCTCATTTTTCTATTTAAAAAATTTTTATTTACTCTTTAGCTTCTTTATTATTCTGTTAAATAATAAAAATAAAACAAAGCTCTTATGCTCATTTCAGTAGGTCCTCAATATTCAGTGTCCAAACTATATTTTACAGTGATAACAGTATTTAAGAAATATATATTGTTTTATCGGCAAGAACAAATATCTATATACCACATATAATATAATATATATATATATATATATATATAATATAATATATAATAATACGACATATAATACGTCTATTTTAAAAATAATAAAATATATTATATAATATAATATATATATATATATTAAGAGTTTTTTAAAATATAATAAATATATTATTTTTCGTATGTAAATTTAAATTAAAATCATATGTATTAAAAGTTATTAAAATAAAAAAATATAAATTATTGTCATCATAAAAACATTATTATTTTATAAATTACATATTTTATTAGAGTATCGAATACGATATGTGTCGAATACGAATACATAATACAAATTAAAACATCATATTATAATCTATTTCCAATTTAATCCTTTAAAAAGTAATTGTTATTTTAACTTTAAACAATTATTTTATCATTGTTATCTTTTAAATAACCGTTGCTATGTTAAATTTAATTGTTTCATTCATTTTTTTTAATTATTCATTTATAAACCAAAAAAAAATCTTTAATAAATAAATAATAAAATTTATAATAAAATTTAAAAAATTATTTATATTCATTTTTAAAATTAAAAAGAGTGAACACACGTATGCTAATGTGTTTTCACTCGCTAGTAGTAATAAGAACAACAAAATTGTTCGGACCCATATAAAAAATAAAATAAAAAAACTAATAGTTCTAAGCATTATTCGGTGTATTTGAAAGTGTTTCAACACAAAATATATATCATTATAAGATTATATTAAATATTTTAAAATAAAAATCAAATAACATAATTTTAAAAACAAAGAGGACCATAGTCTAACTTTTTCGCATTGTCATTTAATGTGAAAGTTTCAATTTGTCTAAAATTTTTTTAAATTTAATTAGTGGGATAATCTCAATTTTGTTTGGATGTGTCAGTTTGGTTCTTACTTTTAAAAAAAAAATGTCAATTGCAAATTTTTGAAAAAATGTCTCAATTAAATCCCTTTCTAAAAAAAAATTATTTTTTTGTCACGTTTCAAGTCCCTCGTGTTTTTTAATGTCATTTTTAATAAAAAAATATTTTGTACTATGTTATAACATATTACATTTTTTTAATTATTAGCCCATGTTTTGTTATTCATGATTTTTACCACTAAATTTTAATATAAATATCAGTAATTAATTTTGTAAGTCATTTTTAATAACAAATATCATTATAATATTTATATAAATAATAAATTTGGTCAAAATAATATTTTTATTTTAAAAAAATGGGACTAAATTGAAATAAATAGACATTTGTGATGACTAAATTAAAATCAAAACAATGATATTTGGTAGTGACACTGGCACGTGACAGTATCTTACCACATGACACTAACAGTGTCAGGTGTCACACCAAGGACCTAAGACATGGAAAAAAAATTCAAAAAAAAATTAAAATTAAAAACAAATTAAAATAAATTCAAAAAATTCAAAATAAAAAACAGATATTGACATGTGGCACACACATTACATAAATTTTTTACTGAAAGGAGTTAATTGAAACACTTTTTCAAAAGTTAGAAAGTAATTGACACATTTTTAAAAACAGAGACCAAAGTGACACATCCAAACAAAGTGGGTACCATCCGATTAATTAATTTTTTTAAGTATAACAAAATAAAATTGATTTTCTGATATAACTAAGTAAAGTTGATTAAAGAGAGAAAGGGGATATGTGAGACATACTTGCATAGGAAGAATTCTTAGTGGAATGTTTACTCTGCCAGAGATTTCCACCTACAGTTACCAAATTAGTAAGCAAAAATGTTTATTGAAAAATGATAAAAGAAATACCCAAAGCTTTAACCAAAAATGGTTGAAATATAATGAGAAAGAAATTGTTGACAGAAAAGCAGAGATATAAGTACCAGTTCTGAATGAAGAGACATTAGGAGAGGACATGAGAGACATTGAATCCATGGAAATTGAACCCTATCACTCCACAACTAAACACACCATATGGAAGTGAAGAACACACATTTATATACTATTTATCAATTTGAATTAATTTATAGTAATACAAAAAGCAGCAGCCTGGGATTGCACTCATAACTTCGTTAAAGTTGCCATTTCATTGTAATTGAAGGTCGTCAAAATTGACCCATGTCATACAACTTTTACTCATTTATGATAAAAGAATGACAAATATCATCTATTTTAATAAGAAAATTAAATTTTTAATTAGTATCCTTAAATTATTTTATATATATAAAAAAAAAAAAACTATAGTGAGTTTAGAAATATGTTTTGCAAATTGCATTGCATTTCACCTTCCAGAAGGAGGCTATGAGGAAACTATGTGTCTGCTGTCATAGTTTTTAGAGATTAATATATTTCAGTTGTTGCCATTTAGAATCAAGATTTTGTCTACACTTGTTAAAAAGAAACTTATATCAATCGCTCTCATTGTTTTCATTTAATATAAAATTTAGATACAGTTTCACTGCTATTGTTAGTAATGTTTTTCAATTAAAATTGGATTTCTAATTTTATTAAATTATTTAATAGTCAAACTAATTAAATTCAATTGCGTATATCTGATGGTAATTGAAGTATTGTATTTTTTCCTAATTTTGATTCCCATCTTATTGCCATTTATTTATTAGATGCAGTAGTGCTTGAGATCAGAGTCGATCCTACTCGGTCTTAACAAGATTTGAGGACTTATTTAGACAAATTCATCCTGCACTCCCATGTTTTCCACGTGCACTCCGCTTACTTTTCAAAATACCAATACTACCATTTTGAAATAAATTTAGACAATGAGTGTTTTAAATAGAGCCGATAAAATGGATAACCCGGTCCGACTCACCACGAGTTGATAACTTCGTGAGCCAATCTAACCCGGCTTATTTATTAGTGAGTCAAAAAAATTCGAATCTGGTCCGGATCACCACGGGTTGGTGGGTTAAACAGGTGGGTTCACGGGTTCTCTTAATTAAAAAAGTACTACTTTTTTTTCAGTCAAAATTAAATTATAATTATAATTAAAATCTAAATAAATTTTAATACAATCCAAATTCAAATAAAAATAAAAAAAAATACAAATTATTTATGTGTTGGCTAAAAAAAATAACTTAACATGACTCAAATGCAAAACCCAACTTAATAAAAAACAATGTGTGACCATGTATTTGACTGTTGGTGAGCCGTTGGCTCACCACAGGTTCAACCCAGGTGAGCCAGGTAAAAAATTAACCAATATTGATATTTGTAAAAAAATTTCAACCCAACTCGGTCCGAACCCGTGGTGAGCCGGATTGATTCGTTGATTCCAACCCATTTTGACAGCTCTAGTTTTGAAGTTTGTGGTGGTGGTTCCTAAATGGTAATGTATTTTTGTTGACTTCTCATTTGTGTTTTAGTGTTAAGTTGTACAATCTACTTGGTTTTCGAATTATATAATTGAGAATTTTAAATTCTTTTTCATATTTCAAAATATATACAAAATTTTACATTCTAAAATGTATATTTTTGGAATGCAAAATTTATATTTTAGAATATAAAAAAATGTATTTTGAAATAAACAATCTATAAAATACAAATTTATATTCGAATTCTACATTCCAAAATACATTTATTTACTTTTTTATCAAGGGAAAATTTGCATTTTACTACCCTTATGGAGGGGAGGTACAAAATATAAAGGTGCATGGAGAATTTTGCAGTCATTTATCTTATTTCTATTATGTTCATTGCATATAAGTTATTGTTAAATAAGGTTCATTATAATGAAAAACGTGACGAGCCCTGAGAGAGTAAATTGGTTTGTTAATAAAAACCGTTCTTCTAAAATATTTTTTCCTTTTTAATATTAAAGTTCAATTAAAATCTTTTCTTTTAATATAATAACAAATAATTAAAGAGTAGGAAAAAAACAGATTATCAAAAAGATCTTATGTCCAATTGTTAATCTCTCTAAAAATGGATTAACTTAAACACTAAAAATAAAAGTAAACTGATCATAGAAAAGAATAAAAATAATTTAGGAAAGAAAGCACATCTCTTAAGAAAGACACCTTGATGACTTAGGTCTAGTCATTGGCCCCAACAAAGGCTAATCACTATGTTTTTCTCATGGGCCTAAGAGCTTCAAGATGTATCTTATTATGCATCTCAAGCATAAGCTTATCAAAGGCATATATTGTTGTAAATGCTAACATAAACATGAACTAAATGGAGTTCTTGAGTCGTGCATATTCATTGTCCTTAAGGACTTATTCGCAACTTGTTATGCAAATCCCTCAAGATACAGTAAGAATTTCTCATATTTTCTTGGGATCTTAGAAATTAGCAAGATGAACCTTTATAAGTAATAAATACTAGGATAATAAAATAAGAAAAGGTGATAATAGAAATGCAGAGAAGATGAATGAGTATAGTTTTTCGAAAGAGCAAAAAAGGATCTATTTATAGTGAAGGGAAAGCTTGTCTCGCATGGTCACAAGCTAGAGGGTTACAACGTCCATATCAATCCACAAAGAAAGATCTGAAACAACAAATGTGTTATGAAATCAAAACTAGAACTTGTCACTAAAGCTTTTGAGGTGTGCACAATAAATCTGCACAATTTGGAGAATATACTTGTGACTAGTGGCAACTACTCAACTGCAAAGCATTACTTGGAGATCAATAGCGAGATGCAAATATCTTCACCGATAATGGAGGAACATACCACATATGCAAGGAAGAGAGTTTTGCAAGTGAGGTACTATTTTTCTCTATTGCAATGTACAAATTTGTTTTTATAACAACCCTCCACATGTTGCAAAAGAGATAGAAAAATGAAAGAAGAAAATCATGGGTCTCTTATAAGATGTAATGCATCAAAGCTTGTACAACAAATTATATAAGAAACTTAACACAATTTAGTTGGTATAACAAGCTATATAAACCAAAAAACACTTAGTGTGTGTCAACGACTTACCAATTACAATACACACCCACAACTCTTGTTGCTATCATTGTGTTGCACTTACTAGGTAATGCACGTATCAAATATTCATGAGTGCTATAGAAATCTTGCCAAGATCTCATGCAAGAGATCCCACTTTACATAGAAATTAAATGGATTTATCAAAATAAGGAAATGAATCTAAGATATTTCAATTGTTCCATCCAAATAAACTATTTAAGAAGTAAAGGGAATTCAATTGAAAGTAATTCAAATACTATGTATTTCAACTTCTTGGAATTGTTGAAATTCCTCATCCAAACACAAAGTATAGGTTTTGTCAAAGGATTCACTAGATTTTGTTCTGATTTCACATAGCCAATGAAAATTGTTCCACTCTTTAGCAACTACATCACCAAATTTTGGCTCGTTTGTATATGTGTGTTCTTTCCATTGTAGTTTTTGTTTTTAGCTATAAATATTAGTGATTAGAAAACACAATGTATTGATACATATGGGCTTGGTTTCATTCCTAGTGAAATATTGGCTAAGAATTTTTTTCAAATACTTAGCTTCACTACTAACCAATTTAAGAGCAACAACGTCTTATTCCATTATTGATCTTTGGAATAATTGTTTGTCTAGCTAGTCTCCATGTAACTAAACCACACTACAAGTGTAAATACACAACTAGTAGTCAATTTTTGTCTTATTTGAATAAGAGATTCAATTAGTATAATTGTACCCTTCTAGTACAATGGGATATCCACTTTATTCAATGGTGTAATCTATTAAACCTCTTAAAGTATCTCATAAGTTTTGCAAGTGCATCCTAATGTTCTTAGTCAAGATATTAAGTGTACCTACTGAGTCTACCTATTGCATAAGTAATGTCTGATATTGAAAAACTCATTAAATGCAACAAACTCTGGGCATACTAAGGTTTAGAAATCGATAGAAGTAGGGAGACAAAATCAAAATTCAAATCAAGGGGATGATGTAGATGACACAGTGACACTGGAGATGAAAGCACAAAGTGAATTGAAGGAGAAGATTGATAAAATAGAAAGAGAAAGAATGGTGTGAAATGAAAGAGAAAGCATGGAGAACGACAAATTTATTACTTAGGGCTTCAAACACTTTGATAAGAACAAAAAGTGATGAACAAAAAGTGATGAAGGAGAACAAAAAAAGCTTCAAACACGCAAGGAGACATGCAAAAGCTACTACTTAATACTTTCAGAAGGAGAGAGTCTGAACACCAAATTAAAAATTTAAAAATTTATGAAAAGAGAAAAAATGAAAAAAAAGGTGAAAATTCAAATTTTACTTGGATTTCTTAAAAAAGACTCTATCACTTAATAAGAATTTCTAAAACTTCTACTATATGGCTATTTCTTTTTAGAAGTTATTATAACCCTAATTAATAAACTCCTTTAGAATTTCATATTTTTGTAGTGTAAGTGTAGATAATTAGAGATATTAAACTGAGTCAATTTTATTCATAAAATATGATTCACTACACACTAATTAAGTTAAAATTTAGTCAATTTAATGGTGTTAGTATTTTGATAAGTTAAAAAATTTATAATTTAATCCAATCTACCGTAAGTTGATGAGTTAGATAAATTTATTTAAACATTTTTCCCCAAACTTATTTTATATATTAATTATAAAAAAATTAAAATATTTATCTATTTTACCAAACATTAACCACAATTCAAAAGTGATATTATACAAATAATATGTAAAAATTCAGAATATTAACCTATATAATTTAAAAAACAAATAAATCAAACTTTCAAACATTATTATACAAAATTATATTTAAAAATATCAAATTTTCAACTAAAAAAAGTAATAAATAATTGGAATGAAAAGTGATAAATGAAAATTTATAAAGAGATATTATTAATAAAGCATAATGATGAATCCACTTTTAATGGGTGAGTCATATTTCTAATATATTTTTAATTAATAAAGAAACTCTATTATTTTCCACTTCAAGCACATAATAAACAAACACACACTAACCAAGTTACCACCAGATTTGGATACCCCAAACTCCACGAAATAAATTATACATTTGACTGACTTTCATAGTTGACCATTCTCGATACCCACAGTTTGCGCAGGGCAAAGCGGAAAATAGAAATTCATTTTAATCGAAATAAAAGACACACATTTTCATGTTTTTTTACAAAATATATAAATTTTCTATAATTTAAAATCAACTTAAATAAAAATAAATAAAATCATAATTTCGAAAAATTATACCAATAATCTATACGTTAATTTAATCAAAATAAAAAAGAAACATTTTCACAATTTAAAAAATAAATAAATTTACCAATTAAGTAAATTCAACATAAATTATAAAAATATATAATTTAGGAAAAAGATATGAGATACCTATACAAATTAATTTATACGTAAGTTAATTCAAATTCATATATAATTGTATTGTGAAGCTTTATTGAAAAAATTATAGCCAAGCCTTAAATAATTTAAACAGAATATATATTAAATGACTTTTAGGTTAAACTCTTTTAATACTATTAATCAATTACAAACTATTATTGGTCTGATTTTTAAGATAACTAATTCATAACTAAATAATTTTTATATTATACTTTTGAATTCACTGCAAGGTACTTTTACATTCTAAATCTCTTATGTGATTGAGTTGATATCATTTAAAAAAATATTATTTTTCTAAACTTTACTTTACTAAAACTTCACGTAAGAAACTGAATTCTTAAGATTAACAAATCCCATGGTATTTGAACTCGACATCAGCACATATGAATTATTTTTATACTAACAAATTGGGAATAAACACAAATATATATTTACACAGAATTGCGACGCAAAACGATTCCCTTCAAGTGCATTTATTAATCAAACTTTTTTAAACACAAATTGATCATATAATATATTTGTTTCTCTAATGGTGATTTTAGGGTATATTATAAACCTAGTGAAGATTAATTTTTCATCATGTTTTTAGGGTAGCAGACTTAAAGAAAGAGTATAAATTCTAATAAATCATATGTACACATTTTCATTGGTTTGTTTAAATATGTTTTTCTTTGCGCCAAGATTCATTGTACCTGCATTAGGGTCATGAAGCTTTAATATGTTCATTTACGTTTCTGGATTTCAAATTTGGTTTAGTTGTTCCTTGAGGTTTTCAGATCCATGATTCTTTTACAGGGGCTTTTTCCTCACATCTTCAGCAACCGCAATTGTTTTTTCAAAATACTCTAAATGACCGTTGATTTTTTAACTACGGTAAAAACTATTTTTTCTCTCGTCTTATATTTGTCTACCGACAAGCACTCCCTCCCTCACATTTTAGATAGATAACGGATTTTGAAATCTAGATAAGAAAATTATCACATTTCAAAATTTTGTTAAGAAATACACAAGAGTTTGAAATTATATATATATATATATATATATATATATATATATATATATATATATATATATATATATATATATATATATAAAATAAATAAATAAAAAAAATATTAAATATAA
>Ga0214543_1006652_pt1 | contig 20407 bp, 10 predicted proteins | sample CNSS2metaG_FD_160094 | JGI IMG/M metagenome (GOLD analysis project Ga0214543, IMG submission 160094) | Root nodule microbial communities from cowpea collected in UCLA plant growth center, Los Angeles, California, USA - CNSS2 | ecosystem: Host-associated > Plants > Roots > Nodule | place: USA...
CGAGATGCAGAGATGATGGAGGCTGGATGCGCGGAGCAGTAGCGGATCTGTTGCAGCGGCGTGGTGGTCGTGGTGGATGCGATGCGCGAGTGAAGTGGCGCGGAGGCGAGAAGATGGTGTGTGCTGCAGAATCATGGTGGTCGCGGACGAAGATGGTGGCTGCCGTGGTTTCTGGTGCGTCGCCGGCGAGGTGAGGAGGTGCGGCGGCGGCTGCTATGGTGGTGGAAGGAGAGGAGAAAATTAGGGTTAGGGTTTTGGGAGATGAAGATGATGACGTGGCAGAGTCTAAGTGGTCAATTTGGTGAGGTGGGGATTATGACACGTGGCGGCTTATGGTTGGCTAATCTTAAAAGTTGGGGATTGCCACATGGCATGATCTGGTTGAGTGGAGTTTAAGTGGTAGGAGGGGTGCAACTTAGTGAAAACTGGGGGTGCATAACAGGTTTTTGTGGTCCACTTGAGGGAGGAGTGTGCAAATAAAATCTAGGGGTGCATTTAGCTCCTGATTTATTCTTTTTCAGAATTTCTTGATTTTGGACTTATTTTGTAACTTTGAATATTTTAAAATCACACTATTAATTGACCAAAAATAAATTCCAGCTGCATTAACAAACGTTAGAATATCCAATAATATTTTATGCAACTAAAATCAATTTTTATGTCACTTTTACCAAACTTACTCAATAAATCCAATAATCACAAATCCTAATTAAATCAATCTTTAAGCACATAAAATTCAATTAAATCCCCAAATTAAAATATTAAATGAGGGCAAAAATTTGAACTCATCAAATGGTATTTAAAAACAATGTGTAAGTTTGGACTCTTGGATTAGGAAAAAATTAATTTTATAAAAAATGTATTTACTATTTTTTTCAAGTATTAAGTACCAAATATAGATTAATTATGTGGCAAACACAATGTTACTTTTTTTCATAACTATAATAAAGTGGTTAACTATCTTGTATAAGTTATATGACATAGGTTAGATGTCTTTTATACCTTAGTGTGTCTCTTTTAATCTGTTAAAATGGGTTTTAATAGGTTAAAAAGGCTTGTTGTATATAGTTTCTGGTATGAATGTATTCAGTCAGTTGAATTATTTTTCAATCGACTGATTTCACTTAAGTCAGGTGAAAATCCGCTGATTGTATGGAAAATTCAATTGACGGTTTTCACTTAAACCATACTATATAAGCTGTGTTTTCACGTGCAGAGGTGTGAATCTGAGTTTTTGAGCATGAAACTTTATAATTCATCTTTGGAAAGCTCTCTCTCTGTAATACACAGCTACAACTCGTGTTTTGAAGATCTTGGTTGATCTTAGAGGAATTTTGGCTTGTGAGTAGCTTGAAGAACACATGTATGGTTGGCTAAGGACAACCACCATGAGGTTTGGATGTTCTTGTGCCTCTGGTTGGTTTGCCTGATGTAATTTAAGGTCTATAAGTGTTATTCTTGCAGGGTGTGTGTCTAGATTTTTGTGTGAGTAAAAAAACTTATGAGTTTTGTTGTTGAAAAGTGTAATCTTGGTGTGTGATTTGTAAAGCTTTTGAATATAGTGGAAACCAAGCTAATGTTATCCTGGTAAACTGGATGTAGCTTTGTGATTGAGTGAACCGGTATAAAAACAGTTGTGCATTTCTCTTTCCCTCATCTCACTCTCTTTGAAACTTTTAAAAAACTCAAGAAAACCAAGCAATTTGATCTTTGGTGTGATTTAATGCGTTCTTGTGTAATATGAAGCTTTATACTTGTTATAAATACTGTTTGGAACAAGTCTGTATGTAAAAGATTGTTGTTTGAGTTGAATTTGCGAATTTTGTATTCTGCATAAATCTCCAGTATTTAGCCGACTAATTTGTCTTTTTAATCGACTGTTTCATAGCATCAAGAAAAATTTAATCGACTGAAAGTGTATTGGTCTGCTGCATTTCCAGTCCATTAGATTCAATTGAAAAGGAGTTTAAGCCTTCAAAAAAGTTTTATAAAGCCAATTCAATCCCCCCCCCCTTTTGGCTAAATTCACCATTTCAAAACTAACAAGTTGCAGCAACACCAACACACCTCAAATATCCAAAGATCATTTATGCAACTAAAAAGTTATTTTTAACATGTTTTTGTATCTCATGGTCAATAAATCCAATTATAAAAAATCCCAGTTAAATCAATCTTTTAAGAATAAAATTCAATTAAAAATCTAGAATTAAACATTAAATGAAGGCATAAATATTAACTCATCAACCGCACACCTTGTTGGATTTATTTTGTTCTTGGGTTTTGTTCGTATTTTACTCGTTGCACCACACGTTCAATACACACAACACACATTTAATTGCTCGCCACACCACACGTTCCATTATTCTGCACCTTTATTAGTTTTAAGCTTTTAATTTATTTCATTTTTAAATGTTTGTATTAAACTTTTTATATCATTTGCTATCTCACATGCTCACCTTTATCTAAATAATAAAAATAAAAAATAAATTATAAAATTAAAATTGAAAGGTGATTTTCCACACTTTTTGTTAAAGAACGAGTACTCGAGCGACCATCTGCATCAGCCTAGTACTTATTGTCTTTCATTTTCTAAAATAAATAATCAAAATATGTTTTTTTTTAAAGAAGGTATGAGTACTCGTGCGACCGTCCGCGTTAGCCCACTGCTTAATGCCTTTCATTTTTTAAAATAAATAATCAAAATATATTTTTTTAAAAATGTATGAGTACTCATGTCACCGTGAGACCGTCCGTGTCAGCATAGTACTCATACCTTTTGTTATACAAAAATATTCAAAAATATTTTTCTTTTTGATTATTTCTACAGTCACTCGTGCCATCTGACATCCTCACAATAAAGGTACGAATACTTGTGTCACCGTCCACGTGGTCCTAATACTTAGTACCTTTTCTTCTCTTAAAATTCTAAAAAATATAAAATTTTCAAAATTTAAAATGTCAACCCTCGTTCACTTAAGCGCGGTTCTCACTAGGATTCCCTTTCATTTAAGCCTAGCTCCAACTAACACAATTTCTCAAAAGGTTTTTTAAAAGAACTACATAACCACAATTCTCCATTATGAATGGAGATACGTAGGAGTGATGATTAATCCTTGTCGTGCAAAAAAGATTCTGAAAAGATATTTTTGTCCATTCTTATTATTTTTGGGGAAATTTAAGCATTTCAAAATCCATATCATTTTTGCATATTTAATTAAAGGTATTGCCTTCGGGCAGGTTGTAGGGTGTTAACACCTTTCCTTCACGTAACTGACTCCCAGCCCAAAATCTAGTTTTTGGAGACCTTATTTTATCTTCACGAGTCTCCATAGATTTTCCAAACTAAACTATGGTGGCAACTCAAAAACTTTTATTTGTATTTATTTTACTTTTTTGAGTTACCCATCCCATTGTGAGTTAGGTTGCAAAATATGGCGACTCCATTGGGACATTTAAAGAGTCAAGACACTTAATTAGAAATGCAAAATCGGTGTGGTTTTTCTTATGGTTTCTTTCCCCTTTTCTTTTGTATTTTGGTATATTCTTTATTTAGTTGTTATTAGTAATTCTATCTATATTTATTGTGAGCTTTGATGATTTAAATATATGTATATATCCTTGTTTGTTTGGATGTTTGAAGTAGACAACATGTCACGCACACAATATGCATATCATCAGTGGGGGCCTATTGTAAGACCCGTGAAATTTAATTAATTAAATAAATAATTAATTAATAAATGCGGGTCGTGGAAGCCTTTATGGCATTTAATAGTGGTTGATGTCATGTGGAAGAGTACTAGCTCAAGTGGTTGAGAGTACTTTGGGTGTGCAAGAGGACTTGGGTTTGAGTCCTATGTAAGCCACTTATGTATTATTTAATTATTATTGTTTTAATAATATGAATGTGCGTGTTAAGTAAGAATATAGTAATTGAGTTATGTTAGTTTAGCATGAAACATGAATTGGCATGATGGTTAGCATTGACTTAATATTCGCATGGTTAGGGGTTCAAACCTTGGTTTGAACAAAATGATGACGGTGCAATGATGATTCTGCAGGCGCGTGGCGCCTGACGGTGTGTGATGCCCGCCAGGCAGTCTGAACCTAGTGTGTGCCTGACGACGTGAGATGCGCGCCAAGCGGTTTTGGTTCAGTGATGGTGCGCGTGGAAAGGTTTCCACACAGCTTTAGGGGATGTTCATGATGCGATGCTTTGGCTGGGGGCCTAGTTACGAGTGTAATCTTGTATTGGGGTAACACGTGACCACTCAAGGTTGTAGCCTGGTGGTTTAGGAAGTCCAATGGAGTGTGCGAGTTGTGGCTCGTATGGCGAGGTTCGAATGATTGCCCTCTTCAGAGTGATTCTGATAGAGTTTTGGTAGTCTGGAACAGCTACAAACTTTATGTTTGTTTCGGGGAGCTCCACTTGGTGTCACGGTGAGATGTTGTGGCAAGGTTATTCCCACGTGTGGACTATCAGGTGGTGGCCTGTAGTCGGAGGGACGAGTAGACACTCGTGCAGCAAAGATTGATCATCGTTCTCACCTAAAGGGAATAGAAATGATAGACGTCTAATGAAAGTATTAGAAGTGGAGAAGTAAGGAACAAGGGAGAAGAATACTAATTCGGGGTTTTAAGGTTGCGATGTTGTATTTAATATTTTATGTGTTTGGTTTTATTTAAATGAGCTCACCCTTTTTGTGTGTGTGGCGATGATCATGTAACTTGTTACATGGGAGCAGATGATAATGCAGGTGAGTAGGCGGATACGTAGAGACGGAGTGGGGATCATGACAGGATTATTTACTCAATTTTATTATGATTTACTTTTGTAATTTTTATGGTTTGATTTTGTAATAACGGAATAGTACGATTTTAATTACTACAGAAGGGATGTTGAACTTTTAATTTTCCCGCGTTTTTGGGAAATTACGAGAAGAAATGCGATGTTTTATAAATCTTATTTCTTATTTATTTTTAAATAGTAATTTTCGGCTAGGACGTTACACCTATACACGGGTCTAAGCATAACTTAGAATTAAAAGGGGTTATGTAGTAGTGTCACTTGGGATGTACTTCTTGTTTGGCTAATTTGAGAATGCAGCTAGAGTATGATCTCTTCATTTGTGTTCCAACACCGAGTTGATTACTCAGTTGTTGTAGAAACGCAGTGAAGAGGGTCATAGCTCTACTGAAAAAACTTGTGGCTTAACAACAACAACATGTAAAGGATTTTTTAAAAACAATATTGTCAAATCATGTAGAATTTTTAGCAATACGTGAGGTAAGTCGTGAATTTGTTTGGTTAAGGTCTATAATTCAACATGTGTGACAAACTTGTGGTTTATCTTTGAGAAAAATGAATTCAACAACCATATATGAAGACAATAGTGCATGTATTGCTCAATTGAAAGAATGATATATTAAAGGAAACAAAATAAAACATATTCTTCCAAAATTCTTTTTCATTCATGATCTTCAAAGAAATGGTAATGTAGAGATAAAAAAGATTCGTTCATGTAAAAATCTAGCATATTTATTTGCAAAGTCTTTGCTAAGGAGAACTTTTGAATATTCGGTTCACAAAATTGGACTTCATCATCTTAATCATGTATGTTTACATGAGGGGGATGAAATAGAAGATGTAATGAACAATATTATATTAAAAAATATAGAAGGATTTACTCTTTTTCCCTCACTAGGTTTTATATCCCAAAGGATTTTTCCTAGTAAGGTTTTAACGAGGTACATTCTCATCTCAATAGAAACCCAACAGGTTGTGTTATGAATTAATGATCGTCCATTAATTTGATATAGTTACTCATATTATTAATTAATTTGCTACAATTACTCATATGATTGACAAATAAGATTGAAGTATTTATTATCGTTACAGTGGTAAACGCCATTTGAGTTGTACTTGTCGTAAACCAAAGTATCTTACAAATAATGAGAAGAACATAGAAACACACTTCGCTTATGAAGATGGTGATTCTAATTATGGTCATATGGATGTTACTCATCTTGATATTATTATTATTTAGACCAATGAGTTCTTATGTACTATACATTCACAAAAGTTGATAATAAGACCACCAGAAAAATTAGGAATGAGTCAATCTCATTTTCAGAACGAATATAGGGTGATATTTGTGGTCCAATACACCCACCATGTGGATCATTTATATATGTCATGGTTTTAATTGATGCATCAACTATATGGTTACATATTTGTTTATTATCAACTTGCAAACAAGTATTTGCAATGTTATTAGTACAGTTAAGAGCTCACTTCCCAGATTATCCGATTAAGAAAATCTATTTTAATGACACTGGTGAAATTACATCTTATGCTTTTCATGAGTATTGTATATAAATTGAAATTCAAGTTGAGCATCCAGTAGCACATGTTCATACTCAAAATAGACTTGTGAAATCATTACTAAAATGTCTAAAATTTGTTGCAAGACCATTACTTATGAGAGCTAATCTTCCAATGGCTACTTGGAGATATGCAATTTTGCATGTTGCATTATTGATTCGCATCACGCCAACAATTTATCATAAATACTCTATTATGCCGTTGGTTTTTTGGTTAGTGACCTAATATTCTCATGTAAGAATATTTTAGTGTGGTGTATATGTTTCAATTTCCCCACCAAAAGGGACTATGATGGGTCCTCAGAGACGATTGAGAATATATGTTGGATATCATTCTCCCTCAATAATAAAATATCTTGAACTACCAACACGAGACTTATTTATAGTTCAACTTTTTGACTATCACTTTGATGAATACGTTTTTCCAACATTAGGGGGAGAAAGAAAACAATTGGAAAAAAATATTGGTTGGAATGAATTATCATTATCTTATCTTAAACCTCGTACAAAACAATGTGATTACTAACAGAAAGGGTAGTCAAATCATATATGCCAACTACTAATGCTTCGAGTATATTTGATATTAATTCATAACACGCCTGAAGTGTGGTAGGCCTGTTAGTTCCAAAGACACATTTGAAGCGTGGTAGGCCATTTGGTTCCAAGATAAAAGCTCTTGAATGAGAAAGGGAGCTAAAATTCAATATGACCTAATCGAAAATGTGGAAATCCCAAAAGATTCATTTGACATAATTAATGATTCGGTTCCAAAAGAACCTTAGGTACCTAATTTTTTTGAAAATGATGAGATCTCAATAAATTATGTCATGGATCATATAATATGGAACCAAAATGAAGTCAACATTGATGAAAATTTTACATATAATATAGCGATGAATGCTATGAATTACAATGAGGATCAATAACCAATGATCATTGAAGATTGTCAACAAAGAAATGATTGGCCAAAACGAATATATGCAAATAAGCATAATTAGATTTGCTTGCTAAAAGAAAGTGTTTGGACCTGTAGTCTGCACACTTGAAGGTGTGAAATCCATTGGGTACATATGGATTTTTGTGCAAAAATCAAATTAAGAATGACAAAATTGTTAGATACAAAGCATAATTGGTTGCTCAAGGTTTTTCATAAAACCTGATATTGATTTGTGAAAAGACGTATTCTCTGGTATTGGATGCAACAACATTGCAATATTTGATTATTTGAGTTGCAAAACAAGGTTTGCATTTACATCTAATGGATGATGTTACACTTTATTTGTATGGTTCTCTTGAGAATCATATTTATATGAAAATCCCTAAAGTATTTTATTTTCCCAACAAGGCAAATTATAAAGAGGGCTATTCAATAAAATTGAACAAGCCCTTTTATCTATTAAAGCAAACGGGACATGTGTGGTATAACCGTCTTATTGAGCACTTATTAAAAGAAGTATATAGAAATGATCATATTTGCTCTTGTATTTATATGAAAAGATCCAAAAATGAATTTGTCATAATTATTGTTTATGTAGATGACATAAACATCATTGGAACTCCTAATGAGCTCGCAAAGGCAATTGATTGCTTAAAGAAAGAATTTGAGATGAAGGATCTTAAAAAGAAAAAAAAAATTTGAGATTACAAATTGAGTATTTAAACAAAGGTGTTTTTGTATACATCAAGAGACTTATATAATTATGGTGCATAAAATGTTATAAATGGACAAGTCACATCCATTATGCACTCTAATAGTTGTGGGGTCGTTAGATGTTGATAAATGCTCTTCTTAGACCTCAAGAAAATGATAAAGATCTTCTTTGTCCAGAAGTACCATATCTTAGTGTTATAAAACACTAATGTATCTTGCTAATTATACTTCATGTGATATTGCGTTTGCTGTAAATTTGTTGAGCAAAATATAGTTCTTTACCTACAAGAAGATAATGGATTGGAGTAAAAAATATATTATCTTACCTTAAGGGTACTACGAATATGGAATTATTTTATCAAAATGATTCAAAATTGGATCTAATGAATTATGCAAATGCATATTATTTATTATATTCTCACAATGTCACAATGGTTGATCACAAACAAGATATTTATTGACATGTGGTAGCAAAATGATTGCATGATGATATGTGAAAGAGACCATAACAACAACATCGTCAAAGTCATGCATAATTTTTAGTATTACATAAGGTAAGTTGTGAATATGTTTAGTTATGCTTATATTTCAAAATGTTCAATTGTGGTCTATCCTTGAGAAGAATGGAATCAACAACCATACAAGGCAATAGTGCATTGTTCAATTGAAAGGATGATGTAGAGATCCAAAAGATTCGTTCATTTGAAAATGTAGCAGATTTATTTACAAAGTCTTTGCCAAACAGAACTTTCACTAGAAGAAAAATATTTTATTGTGGCAAAAATGGAGTTTGGGGGAATATGAAGGGTTGATGATTAAGATTGGGGTAATTGTGGGCAGGAAGTGTTTGTATGTTATTTGATGGCTTAGTTACTTGTTTAAAAAGGGAGCTACCTAGTAGTATTGGTTCAATACTGATTATCATGGCTTTTTTGGGTTAAGAGGGGAGGGATGAGATTTGGTATCTCCAAAGCTTGTAAAAAGTTCCTTGAACTATGTTCTAAGTGAGGATTCTTTTCCAGAAAATGCCATTGAATGTATATAGATAAATAGGTAGCTTATCTAGTATGATTTGGTATCAATGGAAAAACAATACACAATTTAATTGTTCAAGATGAATTTGAAGGTAAGTTTAAAATTTGATAAAGTAATTGAAGATGATTATGGTTTTGAATAGTGGTAATTGGTGGTGTTGACCCAAAATTAGAGATGATAGGTTATCAAAGTAATAGAAAATTGATTAGTGTTGTTGTGTATAAGTAGAGTCTCATATTTGCCATAAATATTGGTTTGTGCGATGGCTGAAGTGGAATCTCATATTCAGAGAAAGTCTACATGTCACTTTTTTAACACTATTTTCTTTGTCTTTATCAGAACCTAATATTTGACAGCAACCACCACTCTCTTTTTTTGTAATCATTTTCCACCTTCAGCTTAAAACATGGAAAAATATATATATAACATGAAGGGGGCAAAATGGTAATGGAGATAGAAACAGTGAAAAACCATGCATTTTCCTTCCTCGTGATATGTAGTTAGAATTAGGAAACAAAAATATTTTCTTAAAATGATTAAAGAATATAAATACAAAATATTGATTCTTTTTAAGATTTCAAATTATACATAATAATTATCAATTTCAGGGGTTATTAAAGAGTTTCCTAAATTTATTATAATTTTATTAAGCTTATTAACTTAATATATATGGGCTAATTTTGCAAATGTTTTCTCTCCTTCACATTTTATAGATCATATATGTTCCACAATGAAAGAAAGAATACAATTGATAGATATTAGGGGCAGAAAGATAAGAAAAAAATAAATCTATATAAAAGAAAATGGAATTTTAAATTGTTTAGTATGTAAAAACTTTTAAAACATATTGTGAAGTTGTTTGATCTGAATTAAAATGAAAATACTGCTTTACCGATACATACAAAGTTTGACAAATTTTATAATAGATTATCCAATAGGACAAAAATAATCAATACAAACATTTATTTCAATAGGATGTTATATGAAAACAATAAAAGAAGATGCTAATGAGATGTCTAATGTTAGTTGTATTTAATTGTCTATTTTTAATTTTGTCTAATGAAATAATGTACTTTATATAATTCACTTAGTGTTTTTTTCTGCCTATAAAAATCTAATTATATGGTTTATATTATACTAGGTTTTGCTCTACTAGGTGCCTTGGAACAAGACTACAATGTTAACATATATATTGAGGTAATGTATGATATAAAGTTGTTTATAATTTATATCTCTTATTTCTATATTCACTTAATGTTTATTATTTATTGTTTATATTTAGAGATGGATAAATCTTGGATTAAGTTGCCACACAATACACCACAGTATTTAGTGGGACTAAATAACTTTTTAGATTTTGCCTTTCAATATGGCGCCAACGCGATTACGATAATATGTCCATGTAGTAAATGTGGCTTTAGGAAGTGGAGAACTCGAGAAGAAGTATATGACCATCTGCTTTGTAAACCCTTTCCTTAAGGTTACACATTTTGGTGTCAATACGGGGAGCCAATATCGGGGGAGTCTATTTTGTAAATGGAGATGACACAACAAATACATAATATGAAGATCCAATGCAAATAATGATAAATGATGCATTTGGATTGTTTGACATGTACACCAATGGAGAGTCATTTACATCATCATTTGAACATAGAGATGATGTTGAAGGAGGTGTATTGGAATCACAACATGGAGGAAATTTTATGGCTCAAGAGTTGTTTGATTTACTTAAAGATGGGGAGCAACCACTCTACGATGGATGCGCAAAGTTTTCAAAATTATCTTTCTTGGTGAAATTGTATCACATTAAAGTTCTGTGTTGAATTAGCAACAAAGCAATGGACATTATCCTTGAGTTGTTGCACGATGCCTTTAAAGATGCAAACATCCCTTCATCTAATTACGATGGAAACATTGAAGACAGGGACCCACCAAAACAATTATTTGGCTCGGAAATTTTGGAGCAAGTCCAGAATATAAACATCACATTTGGAAAGAAACAAAAATCATTAGATAAACGAAAGAGAAATTATGGAAAAAACACCACTACATATCAAACACAACAATGGAAGAAAAAAAGCATATTCTTTGAACTTCCATATTGGGAGTTTAATTTGTTGCGACACAACTTGGATGTGATGCATATTGAAAAGAATGTATGTGACAATATAATTTTCACATTGGTAAATGACAAAGACAAAAGAAAATATCATATTGAGGCTCGAAAAGATTTGCAAGCGATGAGTATAAGAAGAGGACTTTGGCCACCAAAAGATGGGAAAAATTTTCCTGCAGCTTTGTTTACACTACAAAAAGAAGAGATAGACATTTTGTTGTAGACCTTGAAAAATATTTGGTTCATTTTTGTTTTTTAAGTTATATTTATATCATGTAACTTCAATTACACAGGAGAAGATTGTTGAGATAGAGAATCATGGAACTACTTCTGTGGAAATCTCACCCAATGATTCCCTTGGTCAAGTGTTTGGAAAAGAACATCTAGGTCGAGTACGAGGTGTGGGAGACGGAGTTTGTCCATCCCAAAATTTTGGATCATCCAACCCAAGATTTGGTGGCATTCCTACTGCTACTAATTGTGTTCAAGAACTTAAGATTGAAGTTCAAGAGTTGAAAAATTAAATAAGGACAAAGGATGGAAATATGAAAACAATGGCTACACTTCTTGCTCAACTGCTAACACATTCATCAATGTCAGTACCTGCTGAACTTCTTGATGTTATAGTAAGTTTTTCTTATCATATCATGATTAGCTATAAAACTTCAATATATTTGTAGAAATAATTATTTATTCTTTTACTTTTATTATTGCAGCAACAACAAAGTTCCAGGGACTGTCATTCCTCATCAAATGCTAACACCAAGCAACCTTAGAAATACTTTGGAGTTTGCATTCTACTTATTATTGTACTGCAGATGTTTTAACTAGACTATGGTTTAGACCTTATGCTCTATTAAAATGTGTTAGATCTTATGCTTGATATTAGGACTGAGGGTATGATGATGATATACTATGTTGTCATCATTTTGACAATAGAGCTTATACACTTTTTGAGTCAGATCTTTGAACACCTGATTTTGAGTGAGAATATCTGATTGAGTTTCCTTCAATTGGAAATGAGTTTGATGCAAATACTTTTATATTGTCAATCATCAGAAATTATTGCCTTCACTTTAAGGATTCTGAACCAATGACATTTAATTGAAATTTATTTGAATGACTTTCATTTTATTCAAAAAGTGGATCCAAGTTTCTCAAGTACATTACATTGGTCTATGTTGTTGGTCTTTATTCTGAAACAATTTGGAATGTATCATTGCTTAATGTTCTTTATGTAGTTTCCCATCTTGTGTGAATCTTTTATAATCTTGATAAAGACCTGCATTTGGCCAGTAATTGTTGCTTCCCTGTAGCTGTATTTCATAGTTAGTCGTGTTGCTTACAGTTATTGGCTATAGTTCCTATGTTTCACCAAAGATAGGCGCTCGAAATTAGAGAAAGAAAGAATACCGTATTTGACTATCTAGCATTATTTTTTGTTCCTATGTTTCACCATATTTGAATTAACACCAACCTGTTTGTTGCTAATGACTGATAGCCGGAGACGAGTGACATACAACTGGTTATAGTTTAACTTCTGGCAGTGTTACCCCACTCCTTAAGCATAATATTTTTGAAGTTAGATTGTTGGTGTGTTATGTCAATATGAAAAGGTGTGTCCAAAGCGTGACACACTCAAAAAGTGGTTGACTCCTCTGTATCTTGATTTAGTTCCTTAGATAGACACATCTTTGTCATATGCCTTTTATAGCAGCATTACACTATTTTTCTTCCAGAAAACTATTTGAATTATTAGTTTGATCCTTTATCATATGGTTGAATGATGGCATATTCTTGATTTTGTTGAGCATTTTAGGGTGAGTTCTTTGTTTGGATTCATTTGTTCTCGGCATTGTCAATAATATGGTTTTTTTTTAGTTTCCATGAAGTTTTGTATGGATTTTGAGTACACCAAATAAAAAGAAAGTTTTGCTTAATGTAACCTTGACAGTTATTGTTTTAACCTTTTATTTTCTAAAACACATTGTCAAGAGTCAAATGTTTTTGAATATAGGTCATTCTTTTTAATCACCTATCGATCCTTTTTAATATACATAATATATATAATAATGACATTATTCCTATTATTTTAAAAAAATTTATATCATTTTATTAAATTAAAAATAAAAAGTATTTGCATCCTAGATTGATCGAGGTTACCCATTATTAAATTTTTTTAAACTCTTGTACATAGTGGCAGTTGTAAGTGCCACTAAATTTTTTAATTCGTAGACTTCAAATGGTTCAATTTTTTAAATTCCAAGATTTACTGGCAGTTACAACCGCCGCCAAATATTTTAAATTCCTAGATTTACTGGCGATTACGACCGTCATGAAAATTTTTTAAATTCTTTAAATTCCTAATTTTACTAGCGGTTGCAAGTGCTGCTAATTTTTTTGTTTAAAAAAATAAAAGATGATTTAGAGGCGGTTAAAACCAACATTAAAATTTTTAGTGGCGATTATTCCGGAAATTACAGTAAATCGGCGTTATGATGACTTTGTGGCGCTAAATTCAGTGGTAGTTAATTAACTAACAGTAGAGAAAATTCAAAATTTTATTATTGTTTTGAGCAATTGGTTCACAAGATTGGACTCCGTCATCTTAATGATGTAATTTCCTAGTAAGGTTTTAACGAGACACATTCTCTTATCAATGGACACCCAATGGGGAGTGTTATGAATTAATGGTCGTCCATTAATTTGATACAATTACTCATATGGTCGTCCATTCTGTAAATATTTGTATTAACTATTGGATTTGTATCCATTATGGGTTACCATGTTGTATCTTTAAATATGACTCTTCTTATAAGTAATAAGATACATAGAAAAGTTATTCCCTATTCTATCATTCTTTATTCTCTATTCTTCGTTCTATTCTTCTCTCTAATATTAGCTTTATATTATGTGCTCGATAAACATTAGTTAAACATTGTAACGTCCCATTTAATTAATAAACCAAATTAAAAGGAAACGTCACGTAGAATAATATGTTAAGCAGTCCTGGAGTACAATCACAACTCCGAATAGTAACCAAGGCACACCCCGATGCCAAAATAAAACATAGAGGAATAACGACAAAGTTTTCAAAAAAAGAAGCCTAAAGGCCAGACAATACATGGGCCATTTCCCTAAAAGAAAAGCCCAATCACCACAAGAAGTCCAGCCCAGGAAGACTATGCAGCGAATTCATCTCTCCCCTGTTGACCACGATTTCCTCTCGCATCTGCTCCCATCAATGAATTGATAATCATCGCAAAAGTAGAAGAACAACATACAAGCAATCAAACAAGCAAAGGGTAAGCTAGAGCCAAAAAGATTTTCATCATGCAATTGGATATACTTTCACAGTCCAATATACATACAACACCCAAGCATGTTACGAGTTTCAAATCAATACACTAAGACTCGACTCGACTCATCCGGATACATATAACCTGGTCGGATTCAGCGGATGCTTACACTTGTGGTGGATACCTCTGCTCACCCCCGAGCTATGTGTTACAAGTGTTACAATAAATCAATTCCCTCACACACAAGGTTAGCCCTTAATGAGTTTTAGGCCTCCTGCTACTCTCACCACAGGAGTCAGTCCGCTCTAAGTGTTACTAACTGACTCCTTAGAGTGTCAGGATGCAATCCTTACCTTGAATCCTGACCAAGTTATATAGATGGGGCACCACCATGGACACCCACTAACAGGGGCCATGGAATTACGTCCCAACCACTAAAGCACGACCCTGAAATCTCACCTAGAGATTCCAAGGAATTACGCACTGACACAGACCAATCATACTCAATCAATCAAGAAAGATTTATCATGCACATAACTCCCATGCCAACCTTTATAACCAAATCCTCATTCATATTCGATGTTGAATCCATTCCAACTCATCATTCCCAATCCATGAATATAGAATTTCACCTCATACCAATACCATGCCATTTTGATACCAACAATTTCATTGAAATCACATGCCAAGATTTATCCAAGCTCATTATTCACAACTCATACACCCTCTTACTCATGCATATTCACTCATCTCATGCTTTAACATAGCAATCCAACTTAACATCACATGATGCAAACGATTTAGGGATTTGAGAAATAAAATTGCAACTTGTGTAAAGCTCAGAAAATTTTTGTATTTATATTCAAATTAAATATGATTGAATCAAGAACCAAATGAAACAAGAACCAACTTAATTGAATAACCATAAAGAAAGTTGTAAACCAAACAAGCAACAAGGTCAACGTTATCAACAACTAAACTACAGTGATCTTGCGATAAAAACTGCTCCCACTACAGAGCTCCGATTCAAGATCGAACCGGTCAAAGTCAAAAGCTATGTGTTAAGGATCATCTGTTAAAATATCAACTTGATCCAACGGTTAACGAAGTAGTAACGTTCATTTTACGAAAAGTGTGCAGTGTTGTCAACAACCAAACTACAGTTACCTTGCAATAAAAACTACTCTCACTACAGAGCTCCGATTAAAGTCAAGAATTTTGTGTTAAGAATCAGCTGTTAAAATTTCAGCTCGATCCAACGGTTAACGCAATAGGAATCTTCATTTTACGAAAAGTGTGCAATGCAGAAAAAGAGTAGCGCCACATCAATCAAACATACTCGTACACCAAACATTTTTATCCGACCAACAGCCTCATTCAAGCTTCACAACCATACAAACAGACCAAAAATCGGCAAAATAAATTTAAATACATAAACCTTAGCTTCCCTTACCTAGAAATAAGCTAGAAGGATTTCGACACCTAATAGCCGGGCACGGCAGCTCACGAAATAGATTTATGAACTGAACAATATAGCGGAACAGATTTTAAAATGAGTTTATTACGAAACCCTAACTGGAAAATACGAAAATATGCCTAGAGAGGAGAAGTATGAGCTGGAGAATAACTTACATGGAGCAAGAAATGAGGTTGAGCTACTTGACCAAGATTGGGGCTAAACCCTAGCAGAGCCTCTTAGGGAAAAGAAGAGTGTGAGAGTACTGTTTCTGCAAGAATGACGGAAGTGAGAGGGGTTTGGCTACCTTAGGGGCCTTGGACACCCTATGGGCCAGCCCTTAGGCCCATTAGATTAGGGGCAACGCTTTAAAAATTAGGGCAGAAAAAGAGGCCCTTATACACAATTTTTCACTTTATTACTTTCACTAAATATGTTATACAATCTACTTTATTCTTTTATCTTATGATATGATATGATAGAACAAAAAAACTTAGTTTTTTTAGAGAGGAATTTAGAGTAATGATTTTATAAAATTATACTTTTGAATATAAGAAAGAATAAACTTCTAAATTATATTTATAATATTTTAAATATTGATTTAGTTCAATATTATCTTAAAATAAATCAAGTGGTATAGCTTTTAAAAAGATATAACATATACTTTTATGTGAATTAATAAATCATAAAAATAATTCTCAATATTAATTTTTAATTATTTATAGCATAACGTTGGTAGTTCTTTAAAAAAACAATTCTATATCAATTAGAAAATAGACGTTTCATTTGATTTATATACATTCAAATTTTTATTCATTTAAAATTACCTTAAAATGATCTAGGTTTGAGAATATTAATCACAGTTATCTTGTTATTTTAAAGTAGTCATATTAAATTAGGAAGTTCTTTTAAAAGAATAATTATATACACTTTTATATCCCTAAATCAATTATAAAAAATAATTGCTAATACTAATTTTCTAATTATTTATGATATTCTATGTTGGTACTTATTTTAGAAAGTATTGTTTATAATGTTAATTTTGAAATTATTTATGGTATGCATATAGCTTTTTTTAATATTATATATTATATATACATATATAGTAAATACATTATAGAAAATAATTTCTAATATAACATTTAATAAATATATAATATACTTAATTAATAAACATGAATACTATAAATAGAGCTAGATTAATGCAAAGGTTGAATCCCAAACCACAAAAAAGTTCCACAAGTTTTCAAAGCTAGAAAAATAGTTCATTCACTTCTCTCATTGATTTTTTTGAAACTTATCTTTGCAATCATGTTTATTATTCTATTTTTATCTGGTATGAATAAAAATAGCTCTCAAAACTGAAATTTATTTGTACAATAGTTTAAATTTGATTTGAATTTATTTTTTCTAATTATAAGTATCGATAACAATACAGGTGTTAGCAGCAAATCAGTTTGTCAAACACGATGCATTGAATTTTATGACTGTATTAACAATTGTCGAAATTTAGGTTATACAAAAGGGATATGCAATGATGATCTATGTTGTTGTTTCATGTAACCAATGCATTCTTTGTGTGAATGCAAATACACAAAGCAATAATAAATAATATTACCTTCATTGTTAAAAAATTGTGTGAAGAAATTGAATTTTCTCCAGTTTACTATGTTGTCTTTATTGGTATATGAAAGTATATTCTAAATGTAAGGCCCGCTTTCTACTTTGCTCTAAATTGTAAGGGGCTACCCCAAATCGTTTGGGCCTAGGGTTGGCCCAAAGGGAGTCCAAACCTAATATGCCCTAACACTCTCACTTTCACTCATTTCATAGAAACACAACCGTCTCTCTCAATCTTTCCAAAAGAGCTCTGCTAGGGTTTGCTCCTTCATCCCATTCAAGTTAGTTCGACTCCGTTCTTCCGTCACGTAAGTTGATTCGCTAACCACACTTTCCTTATTTCTGACTCTATTTTCGTGATTCTAGCTAGGGTTCACCTTAATAACCCGATTTGAATTTTTTTTGCCATATTTCCAGTTCACAAATCTGCTCCAAGGTCTATCGTATTCACTAGCTTGGGGGTTGGGGTTTTCTGCTAGCTATTTCTAGGTAAGGGAAGCTAGAACCCTTTTGTCTGGTTTGATTGTGGTTTGTACTATTCTTGGATTCATGATTCTTGAGTTGTGCACTGCTGTGGATGCTTGGATTGTCTGGTTATTTTGTTTAGCATATGTTTGTGGCTGATGCAGGTGTGAACAGTGGCGAGGGCTGATAATCTCGCCCAAGCGAGCTTGCCTCGCCTAGACGAGATGAGCAGAGACTCGCCCAGGCCTTTTCACGAGAGTGGTCACTCAGGCGACCAACTCAGGTTTGAGCGAGCGAGCGTCTCGCTTAGGCGAGGGGAGTCTCGCCTAAGCGAGAATGCGCAGAGGCCACTATTCATGTGTGTCGAGCTCTCGCCTAGGCGAAGGGAGCTCGCTTGAGCGAGAGACCCTCTCGCTTGAGCGAGGTGCTTCAGCCTGAGCGAAGAGTTGGGCGAGAGTGCCCCATCTATATAATTTGGTAAAGATTCAAGGTAAGGTTGCATCCTGACGCTCTAAGGAGTCAGATAGTCTCACATAGAGCGGACTGACTCTTGTGGTGAGAGTAGTAGGAGGCCCGAAACTCATTAAGGGCTAACCTTGTGTGTGGGGCATTGAGACATTGTAACACTTGTACCACTTAGCTTGGGGGTGAGCAGAGAAATCGACCACAAGTGCAAGCATCCGCTTAATGTGACTAAATTATACGTATCCGGAAGAGTCGTGTCGAGTCTTAGTGTATGGGTGGAAGGTCATAACATGCTTGGGTGATTGATGAGTGCGTATTTTGGCCCTTATTCAGTGTTTAATTATGGGTATTTAATTGAATTTGTATGCTTAAAGAGTGATTTAATTGACAGTTATGATAATTAGGCTATTTGAGCTTGTGTCATAAAAATGTCTTAAAAAGTGATTTTTAGCTGCATAAATTATTTTTGGATATTTTAACGTTTGTTGATGCAGCTGAAGTTAAGATTAAGCTCATTCAAGGTGGGAAAATAAATTGATTGAAGTTACATAACACCTTTAAATAAAGCTGAAATTAACAAGTTCTGGAAAAATCACTTATGCACTCCCTTCTTTCTAAATGGGTCTCACCAAAAAACCAATTTTGCACCCCTAGTTTTTACTAAGTTGCATCTCTCCTACCACTTAAACTCCATTCACTAAAATGGTGCCATGTGGCAATCCTCCACTAATTGAGTTGACCAACCAGAAGAAGCCACGTGGCCATAATCCTTGCACATGCATGTGAACCAATAAAGTAGTGCCACGTCATCATCATCTTCTTCCCTCAAACCCTAGCAGCCAACACTCACGACCACCATGGCAACAACTGCTCCGCCACCACCGTCTCTGCACTACACCACGAGAACTCCATTGTTCAGTCATCGTCAGCCATGGATGCACATCCTTCACGCACCTGCGCTTGTTCGAAACATCCCACCACCATCCGCACCGCAACGCACCACCGCGTCGTCCACCATTGACGCACACAACAGCAGCGTTTCTGCACCATTTCAGCCATGGAAACCACTCACCACGACGAAGCTTCCTCACGCACCAACCACCATCGAACTCCATTGCAGCAAGACGCAGTCCTGCACCGTCATGAGCGAACCAGTAGCACCACAGATCTGCAACTACACCATGAACGAACCTCCACAGATCTGAAAGCGCAAACCTACACGGAGGGCACAACAACCACCCAAGTTCCATCACTGCAGCGAGCACAAAACACGCAGCTCCACCTTTACGCCTTCAACCTTCCACACAACACGGCATTTGCGCTGTGAGCCAGCAAGCGCGCCACTGCCAATCTCGTCAGAAAACGGCAGCAGCAACCGTCAGAGAGACAGCCTCACTCATTCCTCTATTGCGGAAACCCTAACTCTGGAGAGAGAAAATGCACTGCCACGTGTCAGCATCTGATATGTAGTCAACGAGTCAAAATTGGTCAAATGGTCAAAGCCAGCAGTCAACTCTGGTCAAAACTGCAAAAATGGTCAAACAAGAGGGGCAAAATTGGAAATTGGACAGAAATTAAGTTGCTCATTAATTAAATAAAAATAAAATATTTTAGCAACCGACAAATAAAGCCCAAAGTCCAGTAGAAGCCTATATAAAGAGACCAAGGGGGAAGTAGAGAAACAAGTTCGGGACTTCGGAGTTTTGGAACCCTTAGGGGCGCCTAATTTCGTTTCCTTTCTCTCTCTCTTCTTCTCTCTTTATTTTGCATTCATGGAGTTCTAAACTTATTGGGTTGATTCCATTGTAATTTCTTAATTGGATTCTGAGGTTAGATCAATTAATTTCTTTGTTCTTTTTATTATTGTTGAGGTTTTAATTCATCTATGTCTTTTATCTTTGAATCACGTAAAAAGT
>Ga0214543_1006656_pt1 | contig 20399 bp, 20 predicted proteins | sample CNSS2metaG_FD_160094 | JGI IMG/M metagenome (GOLD analysis project Ga0214543, IMG submission 160094) | Root nodule microbial communities from cowpea collected in UCLA plant growth center, Los Angeles, California, USA - CNSS2 | ecosystem: Host-associated > Plants > Roots > Nodule | place: USA...
GCTTTCCTTTTCCTTTTTTTTTTTGAATCAATCCATCATCTTATTCTCTTGAGCTTTGTGAAAGGAACCTTCACATCTAGATAGCTTGCTATCTTAATGTCCAGTGGGGATTTCACTTAACTTTCTTAATCGACTCACGCCATATTCAATAATCTTAAAAAGGAACAAGATAATCCTTCATCAGCTACCCCTACTCCCAGGGCTCTTTTAACGCTATTAGCGGCGAGGATCAGCTCTTTGTGCCGCAAACTTGCTATATAACACTCACGAGCCACAAATGTATGGTTTTTTTTTGGTTGCCCTCGTGAAAATTTTTACGTAGGTGGATGTACCCTCTAGCGCATACCCTCTCTCTAAAGAACACATATATTGGCTCATCATGGGGGGTCATGGCTTCCTCCGGTGTAACATCCCGAAAGGATATTATGGATTTAAATTATAAAATAAATAAATAAATAGTAAATAATAGTCAATTAATGAAACCTCATTTCCCAAAAACGCGGGAAATTTAAAACTTTATTACATTTATAAAGTATCTTAAATTCAACTTTTAAACTCAAATATAAAATAAATCCATGTTCATAAACCAAAGATTACAAATCTGTAAAAATCCATAATAAAAATAACTCTATAGAAAATCTCCCATGCTAGCCCTGCTCCGGCTCTATGCCTCACCAGATCCACTTGCAACATCATCTGCTCTCATGCACCGCGTACACGATCATCATCAAACACAAGCAGATAAGGTGAGCTAATATCAACAAATCATATATATATATATAGCATTTATATATCACTATAAATACACCAAAGGAATTCCATCCTTTGATGTCATGCCACATGGTCATCACCATGTTAACCGTGTTCTACATCTCTTAATGAATACCTCAAGGTGTCTTGCTGCCACACCTACAAGCCATAACTAACAGAGCACATGCAGGAAACCATGCTACGGACCACACTCTGTAACGCCAGGTGGAGTTCCCAATACGAATAAGCATTTGTAACATCCCAAGATTACCAAACTCGTCAACTTGATACTAAGGAGGGCAATCTAACCAAATTATCCATACACACCACGGCATGCACACTCGCACCGGCAACATTTGCCAACTGGAGTCACAACTCAAGAGTTCCTCGTGTTCATCCGCCATCCCGAGCCACAACTCAAGAGATGCCATTCCTAGCTATAACTCAAGAGATACGTTCCGAGCCACAACTCAAGGAACACCAACAAGCTGACCTTAGAGATATCATCAAAGCCTTGTAAACCACGCACATTAGTGCAAGCAAAAGACAATTCTGCTACAGCAATATCGCTTGGCGCTGCTCTCAAGCCGCTAAGCGCCAAGCGCCACTGCACACCCTGCCTCTTCAGGTATCGCCTAGCGGAACTACCTTCACTGCCAAGATCCACATGTTCTTATTACCCTCTGTATTCATAGCTATCGCCTGGAAATTCCCATGCTGCCGCCAAGCACCACACCAGTACTCGTGTAGTACTAGTTCTGCTTTATGTTCAGGTGTAGTCGCTCACTTCCTCGCACACAGAGTCACTCGACTGATCCAATTGTCATGTCATAGCTCAATAAGAGTGCCCACAACACTCTACTTCCATCATAATTACTACGTCAAGAGTTCTCACTTCAATCATATTATTATTAAAATCCTTAACCACCCTTAACCTTAAGTTAATGTTATGCCTTATGCTACGGATATGAACACCTCATCACAATCAATTATGAACACTACTGATATGATAACATTTATTAAATGGTTCTGTTTATCTCAATACCTTGTCTTAATCTATAGATTAACAAGCCCAAGTTTATCCTTATAATCTCTTACATATGTATATTCATGAACTCCTACTTCTTATTTCACCAGTCCATTACAATAATTTCTTTGTATCATCTAACTAATCCTCTATAAATACAATTCCCTATTACTTTAAGTCATGCCAATTCCAATACATCACATTAAACCTTATTAACATTTACCACCAGTTTTTAGTTTAGGCTAATCTCTATAATGTTCCCAGCCCCTAATTAGTTTCCCAGCTTATTAACATGACCCAAATTAGTTTCCTAACCACCACTGCGCACCAAAACTCACAAACCCCACAACTATGGTATGGTGCCTGGCGACAACCAAGGTGCCACCAGGCGGTTCTTACTATTCCAAGAACCCCAAAATTCTCCCTGCACCTGCGAACCTTAACCCATTCCGAACAACTCTGATTCTAATCAGTTTACGACTCCATAGGCTACACTCCAATGTTTAGGATTACAGTTCACCCCTAAAGCTTGCCATATACGAAATTCATTCACATTTTTCAATTAAATTAGTGCCACTAAAAAAAAATCCCCAAATCATCAACCCTAAATAACGTTCATATGATTTTCATCCCAATTAACCCCAAACCACATGGGATTCAATGATGGGTGAAGCCTAATCATTTACAAATAATTAGGACTTCCTTTCCCTCCAATCAGCATCATCCCAAAACATGCAAAACACCAAAAACGAATGAACAGGTTTGCGTCGCCTGGCGGGTGTTCCTCACCACCAAGCACTTCCTTAGGAAAACCTAGAAACTGGGTTACGAGCTTGCGTCGCCTAGCGGTCCGCAGCCTGCCACCAAGCGGTTTGAGTGAACCGCTAGGCGATTTCTAAAAATTTTCCAGAAATCCAGAAATCAATATATTGGCAACCATAAACAATGCACACTCATTTCATACAGCCATTATTAACCAATGACAATAAGTTACAAGTTCAACACCCCTAACCTGGATTCCTTTGCTTAAAAATTGGAAATTTGGAGAGTTCCCTTGATCACCAATGGCCTCCCTTTTAATCTCTCCCAATTCAGTTCTTTTGCTGCACTCAATCCTCACGTTTTTTTCTCTAAAATATCACTCCTCACTATACTCAAAAATGGCAGACTCAAGACTCTCTCTTTCTCCTTCAATTTGCCTCTTTAATTGTACCTTAATGGTGGTTAATTAGCCAAAACGAAAATTCCTTAAACTTGGCAAAAAGAAAGTTTACTTTGGTTCTACCAAGGTTCAAACCCATAACCATGCTAATGTCAAATCAATGCACAACCATTCAATCCATTTATGTTTCATGATAATTTTCATAATTCTAAGATTATATTATAACTCAACATGATCAAGCATATTATTAAAAATAATAATCAATTAATTAACACATAAATGACATACCTAGGACTCGAACCCAAGTGCTCTCACAAAACCAAGTACTCTCAACCATTTGAGTTAGTACTTTTCCACATCACATCAATCAATATTTAATGCCATAAAGGCTCCCACTACCCGTATTTATTAATTAATTATTTATTTAATTACTTAAATTTCATGGGTTTTACATCCGGGATCTGTAGCTTTTGGTAGGTTTTCTAGTAGAGAATAGCTACTGAACTACCTTGGTCGACGAGCACTTTTTTCACCATAAAGTTCTCGATTTCCACCTTGATCACCATAGGATTGTCCTGGTCTAGATTCACACCTTGAAAGTCGGCGTCAATGAAACTTATGGGTGGCATCCTCCGCAATCTATGAGCGCGGGTTTTGATATTGACATATTGTACGTTTTTTAGGTGTCATTTCCTTGTTGATTGGATACCTCTGCCACCTACGAATCCTCTGGAGATTGTGTTGATGGTGCCTTTTGGCGATGGCCTATCGCTAGATTGATTATCAACCTTTAAGGGTTGGATGCCCTCTTTGCTCATCTTTGCTTATACTGTCAGGCTTATGGCTTGTACAATTTGTTTCTCGGGTATATCCTAACCTCGAGCTTCCTTCTCCGTTTTTCCTGATAAAACGTTTCAGGTGGCCAAAACGTATTAATCCCTCTATCTTATCTTCTAGGCCTTGCATTCGTCTGTGGTTTGCCCATTGTTGCGATAGTACTTGTAATATTTGGACATGTCAGCGTTCGACGGGTTAAGGGACTTGCGAAGAGGGGGAATAAGGTTCGTTTTTAGGACTTCTTCCAAGATACAGGAACGTGAGGTGCTCAGGGGTGTGTATCATGAATACCATTGTGGCTTTGGGTCCCTAGGCCTAGGATCCACCCTAGTCTGTAACGTATTCATTTCTTTCATGCGTATGTAATCAGCTGCTCGCAACCTTAACTCGTGCATGGTGGCAAGAGGTCGGAGGTAGATATTGTTCGCAAATGGTCTAGGTTTGAAGGTCAGGGCCATGCATGACAAGACCACATCTTGTGTTAAGTTTTTATTCTCAAGGTCGCCTTACTGAATCAATCGATAAAATCTCTTAATGTCTCGTCTCTTTCTTGTCTAACACTGAGGAAAGATAGTAGGGTGGCCTTCTGGGGACGATTACCTATGAATTGGGTGGAGAAGAGGGTGGATAGGGTATCGAAACAGTCTACAAAAACATATTTCAATACATGAAAGTTTCTAAATAAAATCAATATAAAGTCTCAATTGAATTTAAAAACCCTTCGACTCATATGATTAGCATGCACATAGATTTAAAATCATTATTTTCTATTCGATTAAGAAGCAAATGACATAGATTAAAAAGCAAAAAAAAGGAAAATATTTTAATTTAACCTCTGAATCCATAATGAAATTATAGTGGAACCAACTTTACAAAAAATGATGAAGAAAAAATTAAAAAGGATGGAAAAACGAGAGATGTGGTGGATAGTAGTTGCAAAAACGAGAAAATTGCCAAGTGTCTCTATTATGCTCCTTTGGGTATCTTTATATAGGCCTTGATTTGACTTGGACTTTATCTTTTTTATTAAAATCTTCTATCTTTTTTATATAATATCTTTTAAATAATTAACAAATTTTATCAGTTTTAAAAATATTTGGAAGATATTCTCAGTTGATATTATTTGCTTAATTATCTAAAATTTCAAAATAATTATCCAAAATATTTGACCAAGTTTAAGACTATTTGGCAATTATCCTCTGTTGATATTTTTTTATTTTGTCCAAAATTCCAATTTAGCCCTTTACTTTGATCAGAATTGAGTATTTGACCAATTTTGACTTGTTGACAATGCAATGAGGGGTTGACACTTGGCATCCCCTTTCTATTTCGCAAATTATGGTTTTTCTTTTCATGTTTGAATGGAGAATGAACTGTTACAGGTGCGTTTCTGGCGACGTTCGCAAACTTAATGATTGTTGGATGATGAACACTGACGATAGAGCTTCGATTTACTTTGACAAAGGACTATGGTGGTGTTGTCTGCATTGTTGGTAAGGGTCGCACGACCTGGTTTTGTCTGCGTTGTTGGTGAGGGTGGCGTGACCTAGTTTCGTCGTTGGTTAAACATGATTCATATGGCAATGCGTTCGCATTTTTCACTAGGTTGTTGCTCTAGCAATGCGGTTGCGTAGATCTGGGCTCGTTCTCGCGTGATGGTGATGCACATGGTGGAAGTCTCCTTAGGGTTTTTAGTGGAGAAAAGGCTAGGGTTGAAGATGATGACGTGGCATTATGTGATTGGTTCAAATGTTTGAGTGAGGATTGATGACATGACATGTTCTGTAATGGGTATTGAATAACCATTAAGCCACATTCTAATTTAATTTTCATTTTAGGGAGTTAAAGGGTAATTAAGAGAGGAATAATCTTGAAAGGGGGAGAGTAATTAGAGAGAGAAGCCTGGAACTGTGTTGTGAGCGTTTGGGCAGAGAATTCTGGCATATTGGCACGGACTGTAGAGAAAAGAGGAAGTGGAAGTCATTGTTAGAGAGAAAGCAAAGGATAAGGGTGCTTTTAGGTTAGAGGCACATCAAATCCAAATTTGGAGTAAGGAGTCCAGGTAAGGGGAGTTGTTCACATTGGTTTTATTTTTATATGATATATTATGCTTGGTTATAATCATAATTGCATGAACTCTATGTCGTTTGCGCTGTTTTTGTGAAATTTTGGGTTTCTGCCCAGAAACCGCCTGGCGGGCATGAATGTGCCGCCAAACGGTGCATAAGATTTTGCATGTATTCTAGGTTCGCTAATGAACCGCTTGGTGGTGACGACTTCTCGAAATTGATTGGTTGTGTATTGTGGTTTGGTGATTTTGCTGTAATTGGAATGAAATTGGGTGTTGATATAAAGCTTGGGAACCATGAGGACATGGGTGATCATGAGGTTATGAGCAGATTTGAAAGTGGTCAATAGGGAATTTGGTTCCAGAGACTAATGGTTAGTTAACTAGTTGCAATACTTTAATGGTTCTAGTATCTGGTAGGCCGACTGGCGGCAACTCATACGTTGTCAGGTAATGGTTGGACTGTTCCAGTTTAATGGTTATTGATATAAATGAAGGCGGACGAAAATATGGTGCACAATCCTTAATAATTTTGGAAGGTTTTAATGAAAATAGTAAAAGATGTGCTTATGCTATGGTTATGGGAGAAATGAAGTGAACATGGAATAAAAATCGAAATGAAGAATGCTAATAATGGGGATTACGGGTACTAGGAAATAAAAGTATGGGTTCTATTTGATATAGACTACCAAATGTTGGATAATTAGAGTATGATGAGTGGAGGTAGCCATCATAATTAGGAAGCATTAATTGGGAAATATTTGAGGGAAAGGATTAAGTATCATTTCAGTTTAGTAGAAGCAGGTTGTCTAATATTGAAATTATGGATCAATGATTCTTTTCTTAAGCTTGATTGAGTCATTATGCTTGGATAGAGGACTTGGTGAATTAAATGTATGGAATACATGGACCTATGATTATGGCTATAGGTAATTGAATTTGATTGAGGTATGACTGGGTGATTTAGCTTAATGTCATGATGAACGAGTGTGAGTGATGCCTTGGTAGTATTCTGGTTAGGGGACAAACCAAAGAGAGTGTCAAAACCAACAGTAGTGTGGGAGGTCGCTGGTGGAGTGTGCTGTCGGGCGATGGGAACAGTGAGGGAGGTCGCTGCGCCGTGTGCCAACTGGCGGTAAGGTGTGTTCCGCCAGGCGGTATTTGTAAAATAGTGGGTCTAGGGATGGCTTGGCGGTCTGCACTGGTTTTGCCTAGTGACGCTTAGGCTGCGCCAAGCGATGACACTGCAGATTTTGGCTTTTGTGTGTGTTGCTTTTAAGCAATGATGCAATACTTGGATTGGGAGATGTTGTGCCATGAGCGGGTAGGTTCATCGATGGTGGTGAACATGTGATGATATGAGCGGGGAGGTTCATATCCAGTTACTCTTATGTGGGGATATGAGCGAGGTAGGTTCGTACGTAGCTGGTGGATCATATGTGTTGGACTATGGGCGGGTAGGTCCGTAGAGTAGGAGTACGAGCGGGGAGGTTCGTAGAGCTGGACTATGAGCGGGGATGTTCGTAGAGGCAGGATCACGAGTGGGCACGTTCGAGTGAGCATCATATTCCTGAGTCCAAGACTAACCATTTGTGTGTTTTGAAGGCTGAAAAGCCTTCTGGTTGAGGTCTTGGCCAAGAACTAAATAGGATAAATAAGATGGGTGTCTTACTTATAACCTATGATTATATATGTTAATTTCATTCGAATGTTGGCGCCTTGGATATTAATTTAACTTTTCTCGCATTTGGGAATAATCAAATTACGACGTTTTAATTTCTTTTTCTTACTTTCTTATTTTATGAGGTAATATTCCTTAGGGTTGTTACATTTGGAACCAAAGCAAATGTTTTGATTTTTGGGGAAACAAAGGGAGTGAGTTGACTGCTTTTTGTTTGTAAATTTGTGTGGTGTGTTATTGATTGTTAGCAATTATTGGTTCTTGTTATAATTTTGAGCTGTTTAAATGTTAACAGCTGAACTATGTGGCGTGCACAGGCAATGGCAAACTAGAGGCGTAGAAACACAGCTGGGGCTGATGAGATTGCTAATGCGATCCATAGGATAGTGGACGCAATGCAACCAGTGGCAGCAGAGCCTGGAACGATGATCCCACTGGTTAGACCTATGACGATGGAAGATTTCATGCATCATAAGCCAGCAAAGTTCATTGGGAAAGCCACCCCCGATGAGGCAGTTGCATGGCTCCGAGAATGCGATAAGATATTCAGGGTGATAGAGGGTACCGAGGTGCAGAAGCTCACCTTCGTGACCTTTCTGTTGGTGACCGAGGCAGAGTATTGGTGGATGGGCATGCAGTAGCAGATGCAGACCCGAGAGGAGGAGGTGACATGGACCAACTTCAGAAGGAGATTCTTGGAGAAGTACTTTCCAGATAGCGCTAAACACGAGCATGAGGCGGAATTTCTCACTCTAAAGCAGGGGAGTTTGTCGGTGCAGGCATATGTGGAGAGGTTTGAATATCTCTCGAGGTTCTACTCACAGACTGTTACTGAGGAGTGGCATTGCAGTAAATTTGAAGGCGGCTTGAAACATGAGCTGTGACGTTTCGTCGTGCCTTGGAGAGTCAGGGAATTTCCCATTTTGGTCAAACAGACCAAAACTGTGGAGCAGTTGGAGATGGGGCCTAGTCGCGTCAGCCGACCTCAGAAGAGCAGTGAAGAGGGTAGACATCAGAAAAATCCCTACAGTCGACCTACATCATCCTCATAGAAATTAAGATGCTATAACTATGAAGGAGAACATCTGAGGAGAGATTGCACTAAACCAGCTGGCAGTGGAGGCAACAGTGTTAGCACTCGTAAGTGCTATGCATGTAATCAGCCGGGGCACTTTGCTAACAAGTGTCCTAATAAGAATACCACCCCTGGATCACGATCTCAGCCACCTTCGTCTGATAGACTGAGAGCAGTAGGCCGAGTATTTGTCATGACCAACACAAAGGCCACCCGGTCAGGTAACCTCATTCTAAATTACTGCTTATTGTATGGTAATAGTGTGTTTGTGCTATTTGACTCAGAAGCTTCACACTCCTTCGTATCCCACGACTGTGTGAAGAAGCTGGGATTGTCGACTCGTGACCTGGGATGCGAGTTGATACTCTCGACACCAGCATTTGGACAAGTTTCAACAAATTTAGCCTGTGTTGGATGCTCGATGGAAGTAGAGGGCATGTGATTCAAGGTGAACCTAGTTTGCTTGCCTCTAGAGGGAGTGAAGGTTATATTGGGAATGGATTGGCTGTCTATCAACCATGTGGTGATTGATTATGGATGGCGCATAATTGTATTTCCAGAAACTAAAGGGATAAGGCTGGTATCGACACAAGAGGTCTTAAGAGAAGTGAAGGAAGGAGCTACTTGCTTCATGATAGTAGCTCATTCTGAAAAGATAAGCACTGAAGAGCAGATCAATAGAATAACAATGGTAGAAGAATATGCCGATGTATTTCCAAACGAGATACCTGAGTTACCACCCAGTAGGGATATAGATTTCTCAATTGATCTAATCTTTGGAGCGGGTCCAATGTCGACAGCACCATACAGAATGGCACCGGAAGAACTAGTATAGTTGAGAAAGCAAATCGAGGATTTGCTAGAGAATAAATTCATATAACCCAGTGCATCACTGTGGGGAGCTCCGGTGTTATTAGTGAAGAAGAAGGATGAGAGTTGTCGGCTGTGTCGATTATCGACAATTAAATAAATTGACGATAAAGAACAAGTACCCACTGTCGATGATTGATGATTTGCTAGATCAGTTGAGAAGGGCAAGTGTGCTTTCTAAGATTGACTTAAGGTCTGGGTATCATCAAATCCTAGTCAAACCCGAGGATGTCCAGAAGACAGCATTCTGATCGAGATATGGGCATTACGAGTATGTAGTGATTCCATTTGGAGTGACTAATGCTCCTCCAGTCTTCATGGATTATATGAATCGAATCTTCCGCCCCTATCTAGATAAGTTTGTAATGGTGTTCATAGATTATATTCTCTTTTATTCTCAGAATAAGGAGGAGCGCGCAGATCATCTGAGGATTGTGCTGGAGGTATTGAGAGAACACCAGTTGTACGGAAAACTATCTAAATGTGAGTTCTGGTTAGAAGAGGTACAGTTTTTGGGGCATGTTATCTCTTCACAGGGTATTACAATGGACCCGAGCAAAATCGAGACAGTGTTGAAGTGGGAAAGATCTCAAACGGTAACTGAAGTCCGAAGCTTCTTGGGGCTGACAAGATACTACAGGAGGTTTGTAGAGGGGTTCTCTAAAATGGTGAGTCCTTTAACTTAGCTCACTAGAAAAGACCAACCCTTCTCCTGGATAGAAAAATGCGAAGAATGTTTCAAGGAGATAAAGAGGAGGTTGACCACAACTCTAGTATTTGTTATTCCAGATACCAGTAAGAAGTTTGAGGTTTATTGTGATGCATCCTACCAGGGTTTGGGTTGTGTACTGATGTAGGAGAAGAGGCCAGTAGCCTATGCTTCTAGATAATTAAAGGTGCATGAGAAGAACTACCCTACCCCTGACTTAGAGTTGGCTGTTGTAGTGTTTGCTCTCAAGACATGGAGACACTGCTTGTATGGCTCCTAGTTTTAGGTTTTCAGTGACCATAAAAGCCTGAAATACCTGTTTGATCAGAAAGAGTTTAATATGAGACAGCGACGGTGGATGGAGTATCTCAAGGACTATGATTTTGAGTTGCTTTACCATCCTGGTAAAGAAAATGTAGTTGCAGATGCCTTGAGTCAGAAAAGGATGCATATCTCAGGAATGATGGTGAAGGAGTTGGAATTGATTGAGAAGCTCAGGGATATAAATCTGGGTATACAGTTGGGGGAAGATTCCATCAGATGCAGTGTTTTGACATTGACCAGTGATATCTTGGAGACTATCTAGGATCAACAGAAAAATGATATTAAGTTGCAACAATTTGTGAGTTGGTTAGGTACTGAAAAAGGGAACAATTATAGGATGGGATCAGATGGTATTCTGCGATTTCGCGACAGAGTATGTGTACCTGGGAATTGGAGGTTGAGGAAACATATTTTGGAAGAAGCAAACAAAAGTCGTCTTAGCATACACCCAGGTATGACTAAGATATATTTGGATCTGAAATAGTCCTTCTTGTGGAATGGAATGAAAACCGATTGCGCTGACTTTGTGGCATCATGCTCGGTGTGTCAGAAGGTCAAGATTGAACACCAGCGACCAGGGGGTACACTAGAGTCATTAGACATCCCAAAGTGGAAATTAGATACTATATCCATGGACTTCGTGACTCATTTGCTGAGGACTTTTAAAGGACATGATTCACTCTAGGTGATAGTAGATCTGTCTCATGTATTGGAGTCGGACGACATTCAGATCAGAGAAGACTTGACAATTAACACTAGACCAGTGTGGATCCTCGACTCGCAAGTGAAAAAGCTGCGGGGAAAGGAGATAAAAATAGTGAAAGTGCTTTGGGACGAGGCTACTCAGGAGATGACCTGCGAGATGGAGGATCGCATGAGGCAATCTTACCCGCACTAGTTTCCTGGTAAGTTCTATTTTCGAGGATGAAAATCTTTAAAGGTGTGGGAAATGTAAGACCCGAGAAAAATTAAATAGTTAATTAAATAATTATTTAATAAATGTGGGTAATAGAAGCCTTTAAGGCATTTAATGCAGAGTGTTATGATGTGGATAAGTACTAGCTCAAGTGATTGAGAGTACTTGATTATGTGAGAGGACTTGGGTTCAAGTCCTATTTATGCTAATTGTGTGTTATTTTAATTTGTGTATTATTTTGTTGTTATATTTTAATGTGAGTAGTGATAATATAATCTTAAAATTATAGGAATTATCACAAAACATGATTGGTTGAATTGGTGGTGCAATGGACTTGTGGTTGAGTGGTTATGGGTTCAAAACTTGCTAAGAACAAATTAACTCTCTTTTGTCCAAATTTTTCTTTGGCATGGATATGAAAGGGTTGAGGAACCCTAGTAGGCAAGAAAGGCAGCCTAGAGGCTGAAAAATATTCCGTAATGGGTATTGAATAACCATTAAGCCACATTCTAATTTAATTTTCGTTTTAGAGTGTTAAAGGGTAATTAGGAGAGGAATAATCTTGAGAGAGGGAGAGTAATTAGAGAGAGAGGCCTGGAACTATGTTATGAGCGTTTGGGTAGAGAATTCTAACATAATGGCATGGAGCGCAGAGAAAAGAGGAAGTGGAAGACATTGTTAGAGAGAAAGGAAAGGATAAGGGTTCTTTTGGGTTAGAGGCACATCAAATCCGAATTTGGAGCAAGGAGTCCAGGTAAGGGGAGTTGTTCATGTTGGTTTTATTTTTATATGATATATTGTGCTTGGTTATAATCAAAATTGCATGAACTCAATGTCGTTTGTGTTGTTTTCGTGAAATTCTAGGTTTCTGCCCAGAAACCGCCTAGCGGGCATGAATGTGCCACCAGGTGGTGCATGAGATTTTGCATGTATTTTGGGTTCGCTGATGAACCACCTAGTGCTGACGAACTACCATCAGGCAACACAACATGACCTACACCATTTATACGTTGTTCTATACAGGAGTCCTTGCGACTTCTCGAAATTGATTAGTTGTGTATTGTGGTTTGGTGATTTTGCTGTAATTGGAATGAAGTTGGGTGCTGGATAATGCTTGGGAACCATGAGGACACGGGTTATCATGAGGTTATGAGCAGATTTGAAAGAGGTCAATAGGGAATTTGGTTCCAGAGGCTAATGGTTAGTTAACTAGTGGCAATACTTTAATGGTTCCAGGATCTGGTATGCCGCCTGGTGCCGCATGGGCTGCCGCTAGACGATGGCTGGACTGTTCCAATTTAATGTTTTTACAGGGTTGGAACCGAGGGTGAGGTAGTGATTATTGATATAAATTAAGGCGGACGAAAATATGATGCATGATCCTTAATAATTTTGGAAGGTTTTAATGAAAATAGTAAAAGATGTCCTTATACTATGGTTTTAGGAGAATTGAAGTGAACATGGAATAGAAATCAAAATGAAGAATGATAACAATGAGGATTACGGGTACTACCAAATATGGGTTCTATTTGATATAGACTACCAAATGTTGGATAATTACAGTATGATGAGTGAATGTAGCCATCATAATTAGGTAGTGTTAATTGGGAAATATTTGAGGGAAAGGATTAAGTATGATTTCAATTTAGTAGAAGCAGGTTGTGTAATATTGAAACACTAGATCAGTGATTCTTTTCTTAAGCATGATTGAGTCATTATGCTTGGATAGAGGACTTGGTGAATCAAATGTATGGAATACATGGACCTATAATTATGGGATATAGGTAATTGAATTTGATTGAGGTATGACTGGGTGGTTTAGCTTAATGTCATGATGAATGAGTGTGAGTGATTCCTTGGTAGTATTCTGGTTAGGTGACAAACGTAAGAGAGTGTCAAAACCAATAGTAATGTGCTTCTGGTATGGCACCTGGCGGCTTGCTGATGTTGCCAGGCGATAGGAATAGTGGGGGAGGTCCCTGCATCGCATGTCGCATGGCGATAAGGTGTGCTCTGTCAGGCGATATTTGTAAAATAGTGGGTCTGGGGAAGGCCTGGCGCCTGGCGGTGAGGAGGTTGCGCCAAGTGGTCTGCACTGGTTTTAAGACTGCAGACTGTGGCTTTTGTGTGTGTTGCTTTTAAGCAATGATGCTATACTTGGATCGGGAGATGTTGTGCCATGAGCGGGTAGGTTCATGGATGGTTGTGAACATGTGATGATATAAGCGGGGAGGTTCATATCGAGTTACTCTCGTGTGGGGATACGAGCGAGGTAGGTTGGTATGTTCTGTGCTCACACTTGAGAGATGCTGCGTGCGGGGAGGTACGTAGCTGGTGGATCACATGTGTTGGACTACGGGCAGGCAGGTCCGTAGAGTAGGACTACGAGCGGGGAGGTTCGTAGAGCAAGACTACGAGCAGGGAGGTTCGTAGAGCAAGACTACGAGTGGGGAGGTTCGTAGAGGCAGGACCACGAGCGGGCAGGTTCGTGTGAGCATCATATTCCTGAGTCCAAGACTAACCATTTGTGTGTTTTGAAGGCTGAAAAGCCTTGGGGTTAAGGTTTTTGCCAAGAACTAAATATGATAAATAGGATGGGTGTCTTACTTATAACCTATGATTATATATGTTAATTTAATTCGAATATTGGTGCCTTGGATATTAATTTCAATTTTCCCGCATTTGGGAATAATCAAATTACGACGTTTTAATTTATTTTTCTTGCTTTCTTATTTTATGAGGTAATATTCCTTAGGGATGTTACACTAGTTGGGCAGTTTAATTAGTGGAGGATTGTCATATGGCATGATCTGGTTGAGTTGAGTTTAAGTGATAGGAGAGGTGAAAATAGACAAAGGAATGGGTGTAGAAGTAGATTTTTTGTGGCTCTCGAAAAAGGATGGTGTATAAATAAAAACTTGATATGCATTTAGCTCCTAAATTATTTCTTTCTAGAATTTACTAATTTTGGACTTAACTTGTAACTCACAACATTTAAATTCCACACTTTTAATGACCCAAATTAAATTTCAATTGCATCAACAAACGTTAAAAGGACTAAATCCACGTATTTCAAAAGATGAAAGACTAAATTGGTCCAAAGTTTTGAAATGGACTAATTTCAAAATTCACTGAAAGTTAAGGGACAAAAACATATTTAACCCAATAATATTTTATGCAACTAAAATCATCTTTTATTTTTATCTCACGAACTGAATAAGTCCAATTATCACAAATCCTTATTAAATCAATCCTTAAGCACAAAAATTCAATTAAATGCCTAAAATTAAACATTAAATGATGCAAAAATATGGACTCATCAACTTGGGTTCTAGAAAGAAGAGAAACAAGCGAGGAGGAGATTTGATGCATTCGTGTTGACGATGACTCTAATAGTAAGCAATGTTGCAACAACGGTTGATGGTGGCAAGGGTGTTGGTATCTGTGTGCGAGAGGGAGAACGAAGTGGTCGAGCTGCCGTGAATGACTTCGACGTTTTTAGAGTTGACCGATGTCATGGGTGAATGACTTCGAAGGGGTGTTGTGGTAGCGATGGTCCTATCAGGAGCAAAGTGCCCACGTGTGGAAGGAGACAAATAGACCTCATTAGGGTTTTCTGTGACCTTGGAGAGTAAATTGAAATGGGTTGAACCAACCCCACTCGTTGCACCCCTATTTTAGCTTTTACACCCTCATGCTCTTAATTGTTTATTGGGCTTGTACTACTTTATTTACTTTGTGCACCTTCGCATGTGATAATCCTACACTCCCATATTATTACTTGTTTTCTTTTGGGCTTTTTTTTATTTTATTGCACCCCCAATATTCCTTAGACACGTTGGACATTAATTGTTTGCTGCACCACTCACTTTATTTTAGTTTTTTAATACATGTTTTAAACTATTTATACCCCTTGCTTGTTTTTTAACACCTCACTATCTCACACTCTCCCATTTCTTTTCCTAATAATATAAAAATAATAAAAAGTATAAAAAATAAAAGATATTTTTCCTCAATTTTAAAAGGCATGGGTACACAAGTGATTGTCTACATTAGCCTAGTACTCAATACCTTTCTTTTTTTTAATAAATAATCAAAATAGGTTTTTTATAAAAGGTAGGGGGTACTCGAGCGATCATTCACATCAACCTAGTACTTAATGCATTTCGTTTTGTTCAAAATATTGTCAAACTTAACAGTATCAACACTACCACCTTTTTTAAGAAAAGAACTACGTAACTCTGATTCTCCATTATGAATAGAGATACATTGGAGCGAGAAATTATCCTTGTTAGACTTACAAAATTAAAAAATATTTTTGTTTCTTTTCTGTATTATTTTCTTATTATTTTTTGGGATAATTAAACATCTTCAAAACCACATGATCTTTGTATGTCTAGTTAAAGGTACTGCCTTCGGGCGAGCGCTATAGGGTGGTAATGTTTTCCCTCTAGCATAACCAACTCCTGGACTCAAAATCCATTTTCTAACATACTTGTCTTATCTTTATGGTTTTCCATTATTTTCCATAATAAAGTATGGTGGCGACTCTCAAAAATTGTATTTTATTGTAAAATATCTTTTATTTTTTCAAGTTAGTCATCTCGTCGCGATTTAGGTTGCGATAATGACCTATGTATTGAAGAAAAACTATACAATTTTACAAGTTAACGAGGTAGAGAAATGTATGAAAAGAGAATAGAGAAATATAGATTAATTTTATCATTCAAGATATCTTGATCTTTTAGTAAATCTATGGAAGTGAACAAAGTTATTGTTAAAGTTTATAGGAAAGAAAGAATAATTGTTGTGTACATTATTTGTATGTTAGATACCCTTATATTAATTAGGAGAGTTGCGGAATAAAAGATGGTGTAGTTCGTAAAATTTATTTTGTAAAATATATGTTTAAATACTAATTTAGACCCAATATTTGTCGAATTTTGTTAATTCATTCCTTTTTTTCATTTAGGTCCATTTTTTTGTCACTTTTGTTCAATTTAGTATTTTTTTGACAATGACGTTTAAATAATTAACAGATAGTGAACAATATATGTCACATGTCAATTTATGATTTTTTAAAAACTTTTTTAGTTCTTTCTTAATTAAAAACAAATGGTCTACATGTCACGTTAGCATTGTGCCACGTGACAATACTATTCCTGCGGAAAGAAATAAGGGATGTCAAGGAACACAAATAATGCATTACCTTAATCCTTAACCTCTCGAATTGGTTTCCCCTCAGCTTGTACATGTCGTCTCCTAATGTTGGCAGTTTGGACCCTTAAGGGGTTACCTACGGAAAGGGCTCTGATGATCAAGTCAGCAAAAAGGCTTTCAAAAGTCAAATCTCAGATTAGTGAATTAATGAAAGTGTACCTTTAATTGTTGGGGTCCACATGTATTTATAGAGTCATTAATTGCGCCTAGCCCCCTGTTTGTGAGTTAGGCCCATATTTTGATTCTTAATGGGCTTGGGATGGGCCCAAGTCATGAGTCTTTGTGGAAAGCCTAAGTTCAAAGCTTAACGGATCTTTACTGCGTTGTCCCCTTTATGGTAGGCAGCCTAGGCCGATATGTGATTATGGTTAATTGTTCGTTTATTATTCCTATCATAGGACTATATATATAAGCGGTTTAGACCATATGGTTATCTAAATTTGCCTAGATGTAGTACATCAGTCCCCCATCCTTTAGCGAGATATATCACGTCGAAGGTTTGTACGTTATCAATTTGGAGTAGTTGATGAGTTGTATTAGTGATTAGCGATATGTGTTCAACACGCCAGTCTATTGATCTTTGGTGATGTAAGTTATATAGCAATCTACATGCTGGTTTTGATAGTTCTTGGCAAGAAAAAATTACTTCTTGGCACGGTATGGTATGGTAGTCCCCTAGTCTTGAGATGTGATGAACATTGCTAAGACTGCCAGAAGTGATGGAGGTAGGTGAAGGAGTGTCAGTTGTCAAGGGTCCTATTAGAGGGATTTGCGCAACCATTCTTAAACTTGTGACACTTCGCATTCGTCGTGACATTTCGTGTGCGCATTGTTTAGGCGAGAAAACTTTTATAGTGGCTCAAACGTTGATTATAAATACAGGTGGATGGAAATATTTGGTAATCTTGCTTCATTTGCAAAAGTTTGAAAAACGTTACTTGTGTACGTGTGATCTGTTCGATACGTTCATTGTTTTTGTCATCATCATAAATTTTGAAAAGGTATGTCAAGTGTTAGCAGTAGTGTGTCATCATCTAGCTCGGGAAGTGGGAGTGGACAATCAAGGGGAGAGGATAGTGGTTGATCAGGGAGTGAGGGTAGTGGCCAACTGCCGGTGTAGGGAGGATTCTAATGGAGGTGACTACTAAAACAAGGGAGGATCCGCCAGAGGAGATAGCAGAAAGCAGGCCGGCAAGAGCCGGATATGGATGGGTGGCCGAGGATGTGCAAACCAAACACTCCTTGTTCAGATGGTCTCGTCTGCTGAAGTTTTGGCTAAATTGTAGACTTGTCCTAGAAAGGAATATTAGCCTGGATATAGTGGCTTTGGAGAGGGTAAGCGTCATTGACTGTGTTTGTTGTAAGACCCGAAAATTTTAAATAATAAAATAAATAATTATTTAATAAATGTGGGTAGTAGGAGTCTTTATGGCATTTATTGTGAATTTTATGACGTGGAAAAGTACTAGCTTAAATGGTTGAGAGTACTTAGTTATGTGAGAGGACTTGGGTTCAAGTCTTATGTATGCCAATGGTATGATATCTTAATATGCATATTATTTTAAGGTTATGTTTGAATGTGAGTAGTGATATTGTAATCCTAAAATTATAGGAATTATCATGAATCATTAATTGGTTGAATGGTTATGCATTAACTTGACAATGGTGTGGTTGTGTGTTCAAACCATGATGAGAACGAAACTAAACTTTCTTTTTGCCAAATTTTCTTTTGGCATGGATATCAAAGGGCATAGTAACGCTAGTTGCCAAGAGAGGCAGCCTAATGGGTTGAGAGACATTCTATTAATGGTTATTGAATAACCATTAAGCCAATTTTAATTAATTTTTGTTTTAATGGATAAAAGGGTAATTAAAGGAGTATTAACCTTGAGAGAGAAGATAATTAGAGAGAGTGAGACCTTGCATTTTCGTGTGAGTCACTAGGTAGAGGGGTTATAGAGAATTTGAGATGGTTGCAAAGAAGAATTGTAGTGGAAGCCATTGTTGGAGTGGGACAAAAGGCTAGGAGAGTTTTGATTGAAGGACATACACACCAAATTCGAGTTTTTAGCAAGGAATCCATGTAAGGATAGCTGTTTACGTTTGTTTCATTCATGTATGATATATTATGCTTGTTTCCAATAAAACGACATGAAATCCTTTCATTTGTGCTATTTTTCATGAATTTCTGGGTTTCTGCCCAGAAACTGCCTAGCGGCACACTCATGCCCGCCAGGCGACACATCAATTTGTGCTTGTGTTCTTGGTTCGTGTATGAACCACCTGGCGACAATGAACCCCTGTCAGGCGGCGCAATGCTGTATGCGTCGTTTTTGTGTTGTTTCGGTCGGGGTCCTCGCGACTTCTGGAATTTTGTAATTTGTATATTGATTGGACAAGTAAATAATTTAAATTGAATGGAATTGGGTGGAATAATGTCAATAAACAAGTCCTAATTAACTTCTCTATAGGAAGCTACAAAGATGAGGTGTTATGTGATGTTGTTCCCATGGAAGTCATACATATATTACTAGGTAGACCATGGCAATTTGATAAACAAACTTTACATGATGGTCATACCAACCAATACATTTTCTTCATAAATGGGAAAAAGACCACTTTACAACCTCTATCACCTCAAGAAGTTAATAAGGATAGAAATATAATAAGAAAAGATAAAGAAGAAAAACAAAAGGGGCAAGCTTTCACCAAGGTGTTACTTGCCTACAAAAAAAATCTTCCAAAGCAAGATGTGCATCACCCTTCCTTCTCTTCCCAAGCCAAAAAAGAAGGCCCAAAGCACAAGCAAGAGAGGAAGAGTAGTCTACAAAATAAAAGATAGGGGTAATACCCTTAGAAAGGAAGGAACAAGAGCTCATAAAAGGGAGGCACAAATCCTCCCCCAAATCAAGTCAAGCTCCATCTACAAAGGCTTAAAGAATTTATGGTCAAATTCTCTCCAAGGAGAGGAGGATGATGAAGGATTGACCCCATCCAAGGATGGAGGCACATACTTAAGAAGACTAAGCATGTTTAGAAAGGAAGTTCATTAATCCTTCATCCCTTTCATTTGTGTTTGTTATTTTTGATTCTCAAAGTTAACTTAGTTGAATCAACTTTAGTTGACTTGTTGACCTTTGACTAGGTTTGACTTGTTGACTATAGTTGACTTGACTTAAGCCAACATGCTAATCTATGTTTATTTGCTTTGTAGGTTAATAAGGAGTAAGAAAGCAATGCTAGGTGGCACATGGTGATTGGGGAGCATAAATGATGTGGAGGAGAGAGTAAAGCAAAGGCACAAAGCATAAAGTAAAAGGCATGAAGAAGATGATGAAGGATTGACCCCAACCAAGGATGGAGGCACATGCTTAAGAAGACTAAGCATGTTTAGAAAGGAAGTTCTCTAATCCTTCATCCCTTTCATTTGTGTTTGTTATTTTTGATTCCAAAAATTGACTTAGTTGAATCAACTTTAGTTGACTTGTTGACCTTTGACTAGGTTTGACTTGTTGACTATAGTTGACTTGACATAAGCCAACATCCTAATCTACGTTTATTTGCTTTGTAGGTTAATTAGGAGTAAGAAAGCAATGCTAGGTGGCGCATGTTGATTGGGGAGCATAAATGATATGGAGGAGAGAGTAAAGCAAAGGCATAAAGCATAAAGTAAAAGGCATGAAGAAAGTGTACCTATGTACCTTTGGTCTCCTTTGTTTTTAGCACACTTTGGCCACTTTTTGGAGACATATGAGACACA
>Ga0214543_1006658_pt1 | contig 20399 bp, 13 predicted proteins | sample CNSS2metaG_FD_160094 | JGI IMG/M metagenome (GOLD analysis project Ga0214543, IMG submission 160094) | Root nodule microbial communities from cowpea collected in UCLA plant growth center, Los Angeles, California, USA - CNSS2 | ecosystem: Host-associated > Plants > Roots > Nodule | place: USA...
TCTTTATGATGTAATATTTTGTATTTACTATTTGATTTTATATCCTTTCTGGGTTACCATATTGTACCTATAAATAGGACTCGTCCTATCAGTAATGAGACACACATAAAAACAGAAGTTGCTCCCTCCTCTCTCATTCTCTATTCTTCCTCTCCTTTGTCTCTCTTATTACCTTTATTTTATAACAAAATTAGATTAATTAACACATAATGTTTTACAAGGATTTTTGCATTGTCAACTACAATAATCAATAATAATAATCAAGGATTATTTTATGTCATTATCATTAACTAAGTGTTAACGGTAATTCTTGTTTATTCAACACATTTTTAGTGCAAAACAAGAAAAGACACTTGTTAACACTAATATTCTTTTATAATAAACACACAAATATTTTTAATATGTAAAAAAACTAAATAATAAAATAAAATAACAATCACATTATTTAATTTAAAGAAAAATAAATAGTAAGAATATAATTACAAAACCTAAAAGTTTATATACCATGCTTTGGCAGTGTGGTAGAAGAAGAAAAACCATTATTTTCATGAGCCTATGCGTATATTTATGCTATTTTTTTCAAATTTTTTTCTAACTTTTGTTAAATAATAATAGTAAATGAGGTGAGTAGAAACGGGGCGGGTATGGTGGATCCGAAGTTTTAAGAAATCGGTTGGTGTTTTTGTGCGATGAACCTCTATGTTTCGCGGCGGAGTAAGGTGGCTACGCTCCTCGGAGCGATTCAAGTTTCTGGCAACGTCATTCTCCAGTAACGCCAGAACCCGTTATTCCTTTTGTACATCAACTAAAAGCAGTAACAACAACGGCGACAACAAAAACACCGTCGTCGATGAAAGGTATCGGCAGCTGGAGAATCTCGACATGGTGACTGCCGCTAAGATTCTTTTCACTGATCCCCCGAAGAAGAGGAAGTTTGGGTATCCTCTTTCTTTCCTCTATGTTTTCTCTTTCTCGCATTTCGTCGAGCACCTTCCTTGCACCTTTTTTCTTTCACATGTGAACATTACTTAATGATCTTAATACATTGTATCTCCACTTTACTACCTTTATCTGTTTATTTTCTAATTTTTTGGGAGTTTCAAGCTGCAAGTTGACACCATGGAAGCCTTGCTCATTTTTTTTTTTTAATTTTAAAAAATTACATTAGAGTTCATATCATAAACTTATTCTGATAACCTAACATTGTGAACTTTATTTAAAAAAGAATTTGTAAGTAGATCATAAGTCACTTTCTGTAGTCATTAAATCCAAATAAGTTCGTGTAATGAGCTTTCCCAATGGAAAATGATTAAGGTAAATTATGATTTTTAAAGTCAGGAACTAAAACAATGGACTCTTCTTCATATTGGTCCTTAACATTAGTAGAAAATTCACTAAGCAAATTATGAATTCCAAAATTAAAGACCAGAGTGAAACTAAAGGCCATTGTAAAGACTATATTGGTGGGTGTATGTTATACGAAAATTAAAGTAAGGGTTTTTTACACTTTGGGTGGGGGTAGGGTGAGGTAACTATGTTTATTTATACTGTTAATAAGGAAGGGAAAAAAAAAATCTTACGTTGCATCTCTGTTTTTCTTGGTCAGGTTTGATTTCCATCTTGTACAGTTTTTTTTTGCCTGCTTGCCTTCCTTGGGTATGATGCTCACCCTTTAAAGTTTTATTTTATCATTTTCAAAATTTTCTACCATTATCATCGAAGTTTTTTTTTTTGTAGTTTTTTTTTTTTTTTCTACACAGCTGTGTATTTGGTGGCACAATATGCTCGTTATGAAATGAGAACAATGGAGGCGGTAAGTTATCTTTCCTTTTTCTGATATTGTAATATAAGGGAAATTTTCGTTCTTCATATAAATGTTGGTAGGTGCTTGTGATCATCTTATTCCCTCTTCGTAATCTGACCATTCAATCCAGGGCTCCGTCTAAAGTACTTTCTATGGAATCCTTTAGGAATGAAACATCTTGTGTGACAATCTAAGAAGACTCGTATAGGCAATTCGGTGTTCTGATCCATTTTATTTTCCTAGCTAGACATTGATGATGTATAAACTATATCTTTGATAGTCCTTACATTCTGCAAATGTTTGCGGTTGCTGCACAGTGATATTGTTTGCTGAGAATTAATGAAAGATATAGTGAATTATTTTAAAATACATTGGAGTTTCCTAGATTATATTCTATGTTTTGTTTGAACCTGTTATTTGTGGGCTTTATTTGTAATTGGACATTTAAATAACTGGATGAGTGGTACACTATTTTTTTGTTGATTTTCCTCCCTGATAATGGTTTTTCTCCAAATCACTTAATAGGACGTTGAGAAGAAAAAGAAGCAGAAGGAAGAGGAAGAAGCAAAGGAAAAAGAAAAAGAAATGGAACTAAATCCCCCAGAGGAAAAGGAAGAAAAATATGATCCCGAACTTTCAGAGGTGAAAGTGAGACTTGAGAAACTTGAAGAGGCTGTGAAGGAGATTGTTGTTGAAACAAAGAAACAATCTAGTAGCAACCTAGCGAAAAATCAGGTGACTGATAATGAGGAAAAAAACTTAAGTTCTTCCCCAAAGGACACTAGTCCCACTGATTCTGCATCAAATAAAGCTGATAATGAAGACCATGTTAGCAAGCATAATTCTCCCAAGTCAAAGCCAGAATTACGCGAAGAGAGTAAGGGTTTAGATGCAACCCCAAATTATTCTGTTCAGGATCCCAAAGGCCAGAGTCAAAGTGGAGGGGCTTCTTAAGGTACTAGGATCTTTAGAAATTTTTTAAGTTATTAGATTGAAATGATCAAAAGCTATAGTTTTCTTTCTTTCTCTTTTGCTCAAAAAATGATTAGTTATTTGATCATACTTCACAGGTTACCAAACCTGTTGTCAATCCCCTACCTCTGAGAAATACTTTTCAAGTTTTATTAGGAAGGTATAAATGCGAAATCTATTTTTGGTTGGTGCATTAGTTTAGTTTCTATATATGTGGAAGCTAGAAAGTAATTGTTATTTGGGCTTTATGTGCCTGCAGTCATGTAAGGATCCAGTAAATTAATAATTTTTTTTCTAGGCTATGATCATTTGAATGTGGAGTGGAAGGGAGTAAACTTTAAATGTGGGTTCATCCTCTCCCTTTAATTTGATTTTAGTTTAGTCCTTCAATCTTCTTGTATTTAATTAAGTCCTGTAAGTTATATTTTTACATCAGCTTTCCCCTTTGTTTGCTTTGTCTGTCTTACGTGATTGTTAGGTTAGCCCGTTAATTGAATCCAAAATGCTATGCTTTTGCACTAGCACCTCTTCTTTTTTTCCCTTGTTGTGGGTGTAGCGAGGAAGAATGCAATTGCCATGTGGAGAAATTAAGGGTTTTAGGGGTCATGGATAGTGGTGTCAGTTTCAAAGAGGGTGGTCCTGGATTCGGAGTTCAACCGAACCCTCTTGGACCAACATTTGAGTAAACCAACACTAGACCAAAATTTAGTCAACTCAGTGCCTTTTATTATTCCTCTGTGAATTGAAACCAGAACAAGAGTACTTTAGACATTTGTCTGAGACAATAGCTTTTAGCTCTTGTCTATGGTTATGGTTGGAGACAGCTATAATCTTGAGTGTATCAATTTCATAGGCTTGAATGCAACTGCAATAGTTTGGTGTGGTGGAATGTTCATGTTGGTTGATTTTTGGTTTGGATTTAATGCGGTTAAATGTTTCATTAATCACCTCCAGATATTCGGAAGAAAAATTAATGAGACCAGATGTTCATAATGTTTATAATAGTGAGGACCTTGGAAATCAGAAGTTGACTTCTTATGACCCTTATATTTTTTTTCTTTGGAAAAAATGTGCCCTATCTATAGATTTTTAATAATACCAAATGGTCTGTTTTTGTACAACAGTATATCAATTGTTGAGTTAGATACTAGTATGGTTGGCTGACATGACATTGAGTAATTGCTGCTATGTCTTAGACGTGAAACCTGTTTTAGTAATAGGTAATGATTAAGGAAAAACTTTTATACTCTTATAACCTCGCACATTATTTTTGATTTATTGAAATAATGTTTGTTGACGGAGGAAAAAATGCTGGATATAAATATTTTGAAGAGAATCAAGTTTAGAAATCAAAACTATTGACAGGTTCGAGGATGGATGAATTATCACAACATTTTTAACAAATTCATTTAATTATTTAAGTTTGAAATTTTTACCTCTTCTATTTTGTTGTATTTTACTTGCTTTAATTATTTAGTTTACACACTATGTTGCTTTCTTTATGTTTTTTATAGTTTATTTTTTTCAATCATTTATGACTATATTTGGTATTAATATATGTATGTTTGGGTATATTAGCATAAAGACAAAGTGGGTATGGGTTTTTCATTTCATTTGTGGAGTGAAAATGAATATGAAATTTTTGTCCCGTCCAAGGAAATAATATACATGTATCCGTTATTAATTAAATGGTTTTCTTACTGAAATTACAATAGATAAAATATTATTTTATCATGTATTTAATGTTAAAAAGATGATTTTTTTTTCAATGTCAAATATTTTAAAAAAATTAAATATTAAAATAACAATTAGATAAAAGTTAAATAATTATAAAAAATAGTAAAAGTTATTAAATTTATACTTTAAAAATAAATTATGAAATTAAAAAAATAAGTTAATATAAATGTTTTAAATTATCTAATAAATTATATTGTTTTAGTATTTTGACATATATTGTTTTAATATTGACATAAGACGAATATGTATAATTCATCCCGTCTTCGTGTTAATTTAAAAAAAAATGGATATAACCTATATTCTCCATACAATATTCACCGATATTAATTTATTTACCATATCAGTATATAAAAAAAATAAAGATAAGAAAATTACTCTTTTCCTGATTTCTTAAAATTATAATTTCCAAAAAAAAAAAATGCGGACTCAATGTTTACTATTACTAATTATTTTGGGATTGATTCATTATTTTATCTCTAGAAAATATTTAAAAACATTGAAAAATGAAAATTTGTTTTTAACTTCAATTCTTAAGTATCATGAGATTATTAGGTGCAAGAATAATTTTTTATTTCAATTAATTTTATATTTTCAAGATTTATAGATAGATGAAGAAGCTAAAAAAAGGTTTTTTTTTTTCTATTCTTGTTTAAATATATAAATTACAAATATATTTAAATTAGAATGGTGATTTTGTATTTTAGAAGTACAAATGGGGAATAAGCACATAAGTAGCACACCTTTAATTTTTTTGAAAGGGTTACAAATTTAACAGTTTAAAAGTATTCTATTTTGTTCCAGTCCATAACACATTCCAACGTATCTCGCCATTTATTATCAAAATAAATTTTAGAACAAATTAAGTATTGTAGAAAAAAAAAATACTCTGTTTTTTATCACATCATTTTTTTTTTTTATAGATTAGATAATAATGTTGTTTATGCTCCTGTGAATGTCACTAACATTATTTTAGTATTTTTTTTATTGTAGTGTCTCAGTCATATTTCATAAACCCTTTCATCTGATCCAAAACCCTACGTTTGTGATTGTGCGTTCTGTTTTTGTTCAATGGCACGCTTACTTCGTTCCCTCAGAAAACTCCCAACCCTAACCCTAACACACCAATTTCACCATCAACAGCAACAATTATGCATTTCTCAACACCTATTCCGGAGAAGTTACATATCGGAAATGCGCAAAGAAGCTTTCGAGGGTAACATTTTGAGACTCCTTCGCAACGAGATTCAGTACGAGCTCCAATCTGCTTCTACCTTCAAAGTATGTTTTCTTTTCTCCTTTTCCTCTAACTTCTACTTACTAATAAGGTTTCAATTTCTAGGAATCCACTTTCTAACAGTGCTATCAGATAAAATTTATTTAAAACCACGAAATTACCAACGTTTGGCTTATAACATTGTGTGATTTTTCCCAATAAAATTCAATTGAACTGCTATGTATTCGTGTGTTCAATACATTTCTTTGAATCAATTGAACTGCTATGTATTCGTGTTCAAAGCATACTCTTGTTTTACAGTCTGCTACGAAGTTTGGTTCCTTTGTGGTGGATGGCCGAGCTGGGGAGCGGTGGATTACACTGAAAAAACGACATGCTGATGAAGACATTAAACTTGAAGGCACCATGTTTGATGGAGCTGTTCCTGCTCCAACTCCAACAAAAGATGGTGGTGTAATTAATTCTGATGAAATGCAGATGCACATTACTGTAATTGTCACTATCTCCAAGGGAGAAGGTGATGGTGTGTTGCAAATTACGTGTTCTGCTTGGCCTGATTGTGTAGAGATAAAAAGGTTGTTCATACGTGCAAATGAGAATATAATAGCTGAGCCCTATTCTGGTCCGCAATTCACGTAGGTTTACTCACTCATTTCCACTCCTAGTTTTTTGCTTAGATTTGGAATTGTGTTAACGACACCTTTTTCTGTTGGTTCTTGACAGGGAATTGGACGATGAGTTGCAAGAGAGCCTCTATGATTATTTGGAAGAAAGGGGCATAAATGATGAACTTGCTGCTTTCTTGCATCAGTACATGAAACAAAAGGATAAAACGGAGTATGTAAGATGGATGGAAAGGGTCAAGGCTTTTATTGAAAGAAAATGAGGACATTAAATCACTTCTCCTGTATTTTTTGGTCACTGAAGTGTGAATCTAGGCAGGTACACATCACTGCTTTAGATTTTTAGTTTGTGTTGGAAGAAATTGTACTGGAGATTGGAATGTGGTTTTTGAACAAAAAAGATAGCACACATAAGATAGAATTACAGCATTACTAATGGAGGATTTTTCTCTCTTTTACAGATTCTGCATTCTTATCCACTTTTATGATTTTGATTTCGGTTGTGCAATCTATAAACAGTGATTCTTGATATTTGATTACTAGTAGCCAACAGCTGAATAATGGATGCAATTATTTTGATCTTGTTCCAAAACAATGGCTTAGAAGATATCATATATACTTTGGGGAGCTTTGATTACTTACTATACTAGTACTCACTTGTGTTATAAAAGTATATAATACTCTCTGCTTATGATACCAGTTAAGCACATCAGCATTCATACCCGTGCCTGGGAATATCCAAACATGGATTACAACCGAAATGCAGTCATTGGGATAACAAGGATTTGTTGTATATTGTAGATTGTTCATTTGGTTGTTAAAGTTACTGAATGTAGTAACTTGGTTTGATGTGCTTGAGAAATGAGTTCCAGAAAGGAAAGGGAGGAATTTATTTCTATTTTTTTTTTTTTGTAATTTGATAACTTTAAATAAAATATAAAGTAATAAACATTAAGTGTCCTTTCTTTTTCTGTTCTGTTTTACAAGTTTACTCTAATGTATAGAAGCACTGTAATGAAATGATTTTTTAATCATATTAATGAAATAATTGACGCTTTTCATCTCTTGAAAATGAAAACTCTTAAAAGTTCTAGTTACTAGAACCTAACTAAGCTAGACTAAATGGTAAGAAAACTTGAATCGCGTAGCTTTTTGATTCATTCAAGAAATATTAAGCTAATATATATACTGGAATATCGGTCTTGTCTATTAATAAAGGTTCATGGAACGAATAATTGGAATTTAATTGGAAAAAATTGACAATTTGAATTCAATGAGGTATGTAATTAACAATTAAAACGTAAGTTATATGCATTGAATTGGTATAAAAAGAACTTTGTAGCATACGAACACAATTTTGAATGTCTCACCTACTGATATACTATTGGATATCACAATCGCTTAACCTTCGGTTGTTGAAATGAAAATCAAAACTCGTTCATTTTATACTACTAAAAACGAATCAAACAAATAGAACCCAATTTTTGTTTTATTACATTAAAAATATATTTAACTTTCAAAATTATTAATTTTTGTGATCTTATTTTTTAATTGGTTTGTAGGACAAAGATTCATACATTATTGAGTCTAAATAAATGAAAGATTCAGACCTTATTCTAGATGGTATTGTCAAACCCTGCAATTTGCCTCATTACGTTGCGTGTTTATTTAGCTCTCAGAAATTACTACGATGTTACTTATTTAGGTGAAAGGAAATAAACTAAATAACAATTGTTGAAACCTATTATTTGATATGCTCCTATTTGATGAAGAGCATAGATACAAACAGTGATACCAAACCAAAGTTTGAGATGTTGACGCTGATACAACTTTCATTTCCTATCTTCTATTGAAGGCGAGGACAGACAATCTCAAATTTAATAATCAATAAGATCTTGATGAAGAAGAATAAGCAAGTTTAGATTCAGAATTTCATGTCCACGTTTTGCGTTGGATTTGTTCATTTGTGTTTCTTTCTTGGTTGGGTGGCAAAACTAAAGGTTCCTAATATTTTATTGGACGAATGGTGAAGAGTGAGGTATGGTTGCACAGGTAAAATAGACACCTCAACCGAAGTGCTACATATAGGAAGAGAAACGAGTCCAGATTCTCTATTAGATGTTTTAACGATGCCTATTGAATATTAAAGATACACTGATATTAATATATTAAAAGTTTTTAAATATATTTTAAAATATCAAAATCAATGTCGATAAATATATTTTGAAGTACAACCTGTTATTTAACAGCACCGAAACATCAAAAAAATTTAACAGAAAATCCAAATTTACGAGAAAAATAGAGACTGAGAATCCACATTTGGAAACATGTGAGATCATATAGACCAGAGCTATAGTTAATAATATGTCCTTTGTTAGCGTGAGATTACTGTGATCATTAACTGTCATAATAACTAGACTTTCAGTTGCTTTTGCTCCTTAATTTCATCATAGTACTTATGTTTCATGATTAAAACGAGATTAGTGTAAACATCATGCGGATATGGACCTACAAATTTGTTTGTCCCTTGAGATATCTTTAGGTGAGAGATGAGGAGCATCAAGATTCAAGATTTTAATCAGTAACATTTCCTTTTAAAATGATGTGATTGCAGAGCTGAGTGTCATTTTGGCTTACTTTCACATGGCTTGCCTCACCTACTTCTCTGATCCCAATAGAGATGGTCGATTTCTCCAACTACAGGTGGGTCAAAGTAGGAGTCAGTGAGACAATCACAGCCTTTGAAACTGTGCATTTTGGTGGACCAATGTTCCATAGGAATTTCGAAAAACGACACCCACTACCATCCAAGTTTCTACATAGTGTGGACCTTTGTCACCCAAAATGTCAGACATATATGCCCTGATCCAAACAGTCCCAGGTTGACATTTACTGCATTGTCAAATAATAAGGGAACTCCAATAACTACATGGTACTAGAGTTCTTCAATTCATGGAGTACATAGAAGATGCAACGTATCTAGTAATGGGATAGGAAGTTAATAATAAGTAGAAGCTTGACCAAAACATAGTTAAAATATCAGCGCTTTGGTGAATAAAGCTTCACCGAAAAGACACAACACCGATGAAACCTGAAATCTGAGTCAAACTGCATAAGAGAATGATATGATCCAAAACTTTATAATGAATTCTGGGTAATCTATTTTATATCTTGTTCAACTTTTTCATTTCTATCAGACGTAGGACTTAAACTTTAATTTGGATTCCCAACGTGAAAATTTCCATCGACTTTTTTTAATGTTAGAATGAATCAGTTTAATGTCAGATTTATTGAATAACTCAAAGATGTGATGTGAGGAACTAACTTATCTATCTCTTTAAGAATTGGCGAAGAAAAGAGAGTTTGATGCACTCATGCTGGTGTTACAAAGCAATTTAAAGCTTGATGGGAGTTTCAACTTGAAAATAAGCCATTATTCATGACTGAGAAAATAAAGCAAACAACATCAAAAGAAAAACACAAGCTCTGGTAATAAGTAGCCAAAATGCATTTAGACTTGGTGGAGCAAGAGCAAGAGATACAAATCAACTTAGAGCTTAAGGGACAAGTCAAGCTTCTGCAACTTCTCTTGTTTAGACTTCAAATGAGAAAAGCTACCAAAACAGTAACCTCCAAATCCCTCCGTGACTACCCTTGTGGAAAACTTGCCTAACTTTGGAACACTATCAGCCAAGGGTGACTCAGATTCTGCCCCCACACGAAAATTTCCAATTGCTGGTTGTGAATCCAAAGGCTGCCTCTGCCACCCATTGGAACGGCACAACCCGAAAATGGGTGCTTGATAAGAAGGTTTGTTGATCATGGCATGAACCTGAATTCCAAGTGATTTGTTGTATAAGCTATGAGAAGGAAGAAAAGGCATGGTGGAGTAGGTGTGTCCAAAATCTGCTGCACCTGCTTTGTATCCTCTTCTTGCTAAAGTTCTTTCACGTTTGTGTGCATTCTGGTGTCCCCCAAGTGCCTGAGAACTATAAAACTTTCTTTGGCAGTAGTTGCATGAGAAAACCCGGGGATCCAGTTCATTTCCCTGGCTAGATTCTGATGAATTTTCTGAGAAATTCGTGTGGAAACAATTGAGGAGGTTGAGTTCTGGCTTTGACTCATCATCACCAGAATCCTTGTTGGAGAGACTTAGATCTAGCAAGACATGAGGATTTGAGTCATGTGGGTGCTTTTGATCATCACTTTCTGTGTGATTCCTCTTGTTTTGAGTGTCTATGGAAGATCTTTGGCATGGCATGGTATCTGAAAATGTGATGATGTTCAAGCTCTCAGAAGGGCATGGCTCTTGCCTTGGAAGATCCATGTGGCAAGAAATTTGCAATAATTGGGTCAGTGGGAGTGTTGATTATGGAAGTTTGGTTTAACAGGAAGAACAAGAACAAGAACAACAAGAAAGATGGAGTTTGTGAATGATGTAACAACAATAAATGGTGTGTGCTATGTATAGAAGTAGATAGCACTATTTTACAGTTACAAGGTCTTAATATAGCAAGACCTAAAAATTAAGACATGCCTTTGTCTGTGTGTGCTTGATTGGAACATATGTAGAACACCCACGTACACCTTGCTAGTGCATACCCCATTCAAAGTTTCTTTTTTTTTTCATTCTTTTTTTTTATTGGTAATTTTTATTTGTCTTCTCACTTGTGACTTTACATTTCTGGTCTCTGTATCTGCCTTTTATCGGTATATTCATGTCTATAGGTTATGAGGGGCTAAAAATCCAAGATAAGATGAATACCCCACTTTTGAAATTCAGAATAATGTGGTATTGTAGAATGGACTTGTCTTATAAAAGGTGTGGTATACTGAATTTCTTAATCCTGTTGGTGGATTTGCAGTATCTTCTCTGAAACTCTTCTGTCCTTGTCCTGCATTATGGTTTCTTTATCTCCTCCTAGGAAATAGACTTGTCCACACTTTCAATTTCTTTAGCAAGGGGATATTTACTTTTCATGTGTAAAAAAAACTTCTGTCACTTTAATCCTTCCACAGTAACTCATTCCATTCTAGAACACCAACTCAATTTAAGTTTAACTCAATTTTAAAAAACTGTCTTTTAAGACGAAGTTTACACTCATTTATATATTATAAAATCGTCTCATGTCGGTCTGTGCAGGGATCTCCAACATGCAAAGACATTAACTCAATGTATTGTATTGGTTTTCAAATGAAGAGGGATTAAGATGCATGAATCATTTCATCTTGAATGAGCTGTCTGATTTTTGTAAACAGTAAAGTTGCTTTTTTCATTGAAGCTCTTGTGGCTAATTTCAAGATGTAATCATTGGAGGGCTTCTGTTTCTGTTTCTGTGTTTGTTCACCATTCTTTAGACGAAGCTTCCAATCACAGAAGCAAGCAACAACCATAGATTTGAAGTGCCTTAAAGCCATGCAAGAGGAATATGCTGCTCTCATTGCCAATTACACCTGGACATTGGTGTCACCACTTCCCAATGTCGATGTAGTAGGTAGGCCCTACGTAACTAAGGATGTGAAATGGTGTGCACTTTATGTTTCACACTCAATTTACTCCATTGCAATTTAAGAAAAAGAAAAGTCCATACCAGAAAAAATTCTGTAGAGTCAGAATGTGATGATGCACTTTCAAATAATTGCATATGGTTCCATACTTGGAACAATGCTTTTAAATTCTGACAACTTTCAACTCATATTTTTCTAAGTCTTAAACGTAGTTAATGTATTAGCAATTGGAGTTTTATAGATACTTAACGGATTAGTTTTGTCAATCGTTTTTTTCTTGTTTTGAGTACATCTAACGTATCTGAGTTTATAAATTGTATTGTTGATTGTATAAATGGAATAACAACAGGATGAATCAAGTTTTTTCAGTTTGTTGTGTACATTTTCTTTAACTTCAACAATTGTAAACTTTCAGCAACTTTCATTTAAACCATTCTTTGAATCAATCATAAACCAGAAACTAGTTTGGCTGCAAAGGGAATTTTTTACTAAAATGTGGGATTTATTTTACACCAAACTTTCTTACCTGTCCTTCAACCAACCACTATTCAAATTGTGCTCTACTTTCCTTAGCAATATTTTCTAAGAATTGACAAATGAGACAACTAAATTTCACCAGGTATATTTTCCATTCTTGGGTTCCTTCAAAAGATTGTCACAATGCAACAGCCAGAGATTCATACATAATAAGGGTAACTTAGCAATAATGGCAGCTACACTCTTGATCCCTTAAACTTAACAAATGACTACTGTTAAAGTAATATTCACCCAGTAGATTATAAACCAGAACAAGGACAAATCACTATTGTTCTGTGAATACATTACATGAAAAACATAACACGATTCTATAGTACTTTTGAAGTTTGAACATGTACTTTTGGGGTTTCAACTGTCCAATATGACGTAGCTTTTTACTTACAGAGATCTCATATTGATATTGTGTAGGTAGCTTTTACTTACAGAGATGTTACAGTTGATAAGACATCATAAACTATGGTCCCTAGCAGTTTATCTGAAGAAACAACCTTTTCATAGTTGGGTATGTGTCCTTTCTCGTTTGTGTTTTAGTTAATGCTTCGTTTAAGCACTTAATAATTGAACCCTATTCTGGGAATTTCCTTTCTTCGACTAGTAAAACGTGACACGAAAAATTGCCATATACAAAGCAACCAATGCAACTTTTCCTCCTATTATGTTTTTCCTTCTTCCACCATTTATCATATACCATTTTGCTTCTTCTCTCACACAAAACGTGTCACTATTCCACACACCACTCTTTTTTCCACACCATATCTTCTCTCTCTTTCTCTTTTCAATCAACTTTTTAGAGTCTTAAGAGTATATATTATTAAAAATCATGACATCTATAATGTAGTATTAATGCCCTACTTAGAGAAGTTTATATTTATTTATTGATATCTCTACCTATAAAGTTATCAGATATTAGTTTTGCTGTCAGTAGGGTAATTATTAGACTTAGTTCATTAATAAAAAACTGAGCTTGTATTCCTTAAACCAGGTTTCAGATTTAATCTTTGTGAACAAAGAAAACAGGTTTTTGGAAAGAAAAAATTTATTAAAAGGGACCAACTAAGTTCTGACATAATTTAATCAGAAAAATTTAGAGACAAAAATGCAAAAGTTTGAAAATTTAGTGCTCTCTCTTTAGGTGTGTATCAGTTGCATGCATATCTTACAAGTGTGTTATTAATTAGCCAGCTAGGCAACTTAGGCAATAGTTGAAAATGATGTTAGGTAAGTTTGTGTGATGATAAAACTGAAGACTGTTACAGGTTTTGTCTTGTAGCAGATGTTGATAAGAAGCTTGGCATGAATGAGGCAATGATTAATTTCTAATTAATCTTCTTTAAGCACGAAGGAAAATTGATAATGATCTATCCAATTAATCTCTTGCAACCTTTCGCTTTCTGGAGGGTTGGAACCTTTTTGCTTGCAACCTCATTTTATGGTGATTGTGACAACAACCAACACAAAGTGTTGTACACAAGCAACTGAGCCCGCACGGTTGGCTTGCAGAAACACATGCTTGTGATACCTAGCAAAGAATTCTCTGACATTTGATGGATAGGTAATAACTTTTGAGATTGTTTAACTCTTTTGCTTGTGCTCACGTTGGCTTGGAATCAAATGCTTGACAAGAAAGGATGGTGACAACAAAAGGATATCTCCTCTGTCTGCATCACACAGCAAATTCATGCACAGGTTAAACACATTCTACCAAGAAAAAGGACAAAACTTCCAACTCATTCATTTCCTATTCTTTTAACTCTTGTTTTCATTTTAATGTATGATAATCTATAAAAAAAACTAAATTTTACGACGACTTATTACGACAAGTTAACTCAGATTGCTGGAATTTTGATGTTTTACTCTTGTAGATGAGTTGTTAAATTAATTGTACTTGTGTGTGTGTGGTGTGGTTAGTTTGGTAGGATATTGTTGAGAGAGGGTCTTAATTAGTAGATTCTTTGGAAGGAGAAATGTGATTGGAAACTTAGGTTTGGCTTTCCTATTTTGTCGTGTTGTTCTTTTGTTTTTGGTCAACTGTCGTGTTGCACATAGCCGTGGAGAATATGACATGTGGCCTATAACCAGATGTTGAACTGATTAATGCAGTGTATAGTACAATCTGTTCATAATTTTTTTCTTTTTATTCTGTCACGTTTGAATTTTCCATGTATTATTTCTATTAAGGTTGTTTGGTTACAATGAACCGTAAAAAAATAGAAAGAAAAAGTTCTTAAAAAGGAGAGAAGAAAAGTTCAAAAAGTAATTTTTCACAGTGAGTTGAGTTGCCAAGAAAAAGTGCATACTTTGTCTGGTGGAACATTGACTATGGATCAAACACTTCAATTCTCGACGGATCGAGTTTGTAGATCTTTTATCTTATATAGTATATAACTTTGTCATCTTTATCTGATGTAGATTTAGATTCATAGTTGAATTATTTCTGATAAAATTATACACAGATAAAGTTATATACAGAATCTTCATAAAAGAACATTAGGAAAGTGTATATGTGACTTAGTCTACTAACAAAATAACACGTTATGATAAGAAGAAAGATTGATTAGTGTGAAAGAATAATTACATGATGCATCATGTTGGTGAAATTCATAGGAGTTGATCGAAGTCAAGGGAACATGAAAATATGCATTGATATGGTTGGAGATAAAGGTGAAATAGGATAAGTGTAGAGTTGCTGTTAAAGTTTTTTTCTGGTTTTGTACTATAGCGTTTGCCGGGCCGAATTTGACTGAAAATCCCTTTACAAGATCTTCATGCTTGTTCATTCAGTATGCATCAATGTTGTAAAAGTAACAGTGACTCAAACAAGACTTTGTCCATTACCAACCCATCATGCCAACACCAGAACCTCTAACGATAACTCAGAAATGACCACTTATTTCCTTCCACTACCACGCAGATCACATCACCATGTGCTTTCATCAAGTGTTTATCTGAATATGACAGAAGAGATATAGCTAACACACGTGTCTGTGACTCATGTGTTCATATTGCTACTAAGATGCTATGATCTTAATACGGAGTGGAGAAAGTTAGGCCAAAAGTAGAGTTTTTGTAGCTTCAATACTATTTCAATTTCAAGCTCAATGCTGCCACTTCAATTAAGCCTTTTTTCTTTCTTTGGTACAATTTATGGCTTTTTTTTGTTTTTGAATGTGATTGCATAAGAGATTAATTTAAAGAGTGATAAGATGACTTAATGATTAAACGAAAGAGAAAGAAAAAAAAAGTCATAAATTTGAAGTCTTGCTAACAATTTAAAGAAATAAAGTATATTTGATGAATTTAGAACGAAGGACAAGAAATCAATTTTGTACATATGTTTAAAGAATAAATGATCAATTTAGTGTATGAAAATGTATTCTATTGTCATGTTAATATCTACAACTAGCCAGGAAAACAAGTCCTTGAAGTTTATGAAGATTTTATTTAAATTCCTAAAATTGAAGAGAAATTGGACTCATATTGTACTAACCAACATTCATATCTCTCTAACTTTGAAATATATATTTAGATGAAGACTCATTTCCCTTATTTTATTTATAAAAAATATTTTCTATTTTTTTTTGATAAAAAAACTTTAATTTCGTTATTTTATTTAAAAATTTGCCAATTTAATATTTTAAAAATATATATAAAAGATGTCAGTGACATTTATTATAATATAGAACAAGTTAATGTCTATTTAACAATCAGAACAAACGTTGCTGTCATCCCCCAAAAACATAAGAAAAAAGTTTAATTTTAAAGCTAGAAAAAATATGAATTCGAGTTAGCATTAAGAGATAGAAGCATTATTTTTCCGTAATATTAATTGTTTTTATTTTTGGTTCATAGTACAAAAATTTAAGGGATCATAATTACGTATGTAAGGACCAAAACTGAGAAAGGAATTTAATATAAGCCTAATGTAGCCTTAAAAATTAAGGTATTTTAATTTTCTTCAGTTCCAGTTCCATTGAACATTTTGTCCACTTCTGACACATTCTAAAAGTAAATATCCAATAATGATGTTTCATCTTTATTTACAAAAACTGTCTCAACAAATTGATATGTAAAACAGTTCTTCAGGATAAATTGAACCAAAACACACACCTTTATATATATGTATATATAATAATCCACCCCTCTTCACTACATGCTATGATTTATGAAATGGGAACCAAGAAATAGAGCACTATGAAATTTCTGATCTTTACTTTGCTGAGCATTGCTTTTCTGGTACATGGATGAACAATGGAATAAAAAAATAGACTAGTTGAAGAATGTGGTTCAGCATGGACGAGGTACTAAACTCAATAGACAAAAGAACATACAGGAGTTTACAAAAGTGGAGTATCCAACAAAAGCAACACCTTCACTTGGATAGCCAGTAGATGAAAATCAGAAATGTGCATACGGCTGCAACAAGGGAAAGTATAATGGTATCCATTGACTTTTTCCTCTTTATTGCCGAAAGTATGGTATTTACCTGAAACATTATTAAAAAACTGCTACATCAAACACCAAAATATACCAAAGGGTTTATAGTCGTTGAGAAATTGTAGTTATATATATGACTTGAGTTGTACAGATATAAGGCATTTGACATCACTTTTAACTCAAAATTTTAAGACAATGAATTCATGGATTTTTTATCTTCATAGTGTTTAATTTTGTCTTTTCTACTTAACGTGGAACTTTGACTTACATTTGGATTATTCCCAAACAACACGCGAGATGTAAATGGCTACAAGGAAATGATTTAAACACCAAAATCCATGATGATGAGAATCATACCGTTGGGAGACGACTGCTAACGTTGCCAAGCTTTGAATTGATACCACCAAATGTTGAACGTTGGAATACAAGTGCTCCTAGTGTTGCTTGTGCTTGTGAAATAACATTGTCCATCTGCAGCCAAAAAAATCGGTAGAACAATTCAAACTAAGACTAGTAAAATTGGACATAAGGTAAAAATCTAAGTGTTTAAGTATAACAGTTCAAAGTGTAGGAAAAAAGGTTCATATATAATATAAGTATAACATATGCTGGCAACACCTGGATTGAGAAGAAACAAAAACAGCATTTTAAATCAGAAAAGTGAAACTAGGTGTGTTTGTATCACTAACATGTCCTGTATTTCGGCTGATAGATGCACGCTCTTTAAGGAGTGCATGCTGTTCAGTGTCTACACCTTGTTCCAAGTCTAATCTTGTCCGATCAAATTCTTTAAAATCTTCCAGCAGTGAAGCATGTTCTTGCTTAGCTAGAAGACTTGAACGAAGGCGATAAAATTCCTGCAGTTCATTACATTCAGCTTAGTGCAAAAAGTTTAAAGGTTTGAAGACAGTAAGTAATTAATAAAAAAAACAAAATAAAACATTACTAGGTAAAACTTATGTCGAAGATCTAAGAGCAAATTATGGAAATAATATATAGTGACACTTAGAAAATTAGTATCAAGTATCACTTCATGCAAACCATCAAAGACTCCGAAAAAGAAATTGGGATACAACACAGGGAGAGGGATCATAGTAGCATTGAATACTAGTAGACAATACCTGGGTGAGATCTTGAAGAATTTCTTGGTGTCTAGTCAAAGTGTGAGAAACCATTTCTGAACCACCAGATGACACCCAAGCTTGCATCTGAGCATTTACTTGTTGGAGTTGTTTTAGTAATCGCTCAATCCAAGACTCTAGATCACTCTCTGAGGCATCAGCTTTTGAAGAAGCATTAGCAGAAACCATTTTACGATAAGAATTCATCTGCTCATCCAACTGAGCTTCAAGTTTTCTCGCCTGAAAGAAATTTGGAGGAAAAACTATAAATCATTTTCCTAAAATATTTATAAACTAGGTAACTACTAAGGAAGTCAAAACCAAAAGTATCAAATTTCACTTCTTTTTCATTATTGTTATCATTACTATGATGATTATGTTATTATGACTAAGGAAAAGAAACAAGCTGTAAACACATTGAACAACACTTAAACTAGCAAATAAAACAGGTCAACTAAAATCCACACTTTCATGATGAAGGAATGTCCCAAAAGATTTAATATATATATTTCAAAATATACAGGAATTGCAAGCTTCAAGTTGTAAGGACTGACAACTAAAATTCCATAATATTATGTAAATTTATATCACGTAACACTATTTTTTTCTCTTTATATACTACATCAACCATCTTATTTGTATCTCACACTTTCTATCTTTTCATCTCTCTCTTTATTTGTACAAATACAATTTATCTATTGCATAAGGTTTTTATCAGAACTCCAGCAAATACCCCATACCAGGTCTGTATAGATAAAGAAAAGGCAAACACAGAGAAGCATATCTAAAAAATACTGATTTTAACCGTCGGTACATGAAACAAAAGGTTGGAATCGTACAACTTAACTATTTCGCAGAGTTATTAAAACAGAGCAATTCACAACTTGAATCATACCATTTGATGTGATTCAGCTAGATACAATTTGTATCTTAAGATGAATTTCAAATGTATATGAATCTTATGATAAATGATTGGATTGATACAATTTCAAACAATCCATATGAATCACACGTTCCACAATTCATTGTTATTTCCTTTTTTACTTATCCTTCTGCCATTCGCATGAAAGAAATTGAAAAGTCATATAAGCTTAGAGTGATAAATGAAAAAGAATTGAAGAAACATTTCTAAACTGTTTCTATTTAATTATACGGCTACTTTCTTTCTCACTTACTTGTTCAATGCATAAAACTTTCTTCATTTCCACTCTTCCAATGCAGAGCCTTCACGGACTCACTGATAGTTTTGTTATACAAGGCGTGTTATCTAACTTTAAATTATTACATTGAACACCATGAATCATATCTATATGATATATTTATAGTTATTTTTCATCGTCTTTGAAGAATGTTATGATTTGATACAAATTATTATGATTTGGCACCTTCGAAAGATCTTCTCCTACTCGAAATTAATAGATCAGAATAGGAAAACCTTATTTCCTAAACAAATCAGATGTATTCCTAACATATAAAATGAACCTAATTCTATAATTGAATTCATCAATACACTGCCGTAAACCTGCAACTCGACAAATCAAACCATATTCAAAGCACAGATAGAAAAAAGGGTAGATCCCCATCCCATGAATTCCCCATCACCGACAAAATGAAGAAACCCCATAAGAAAAAGATGGAAACTTGGAGCACTCGAATTATGCATGCATCATTCCCAACATACCCAGATGCATAATCTGAAAAAAGAAAGCATAAAAATAGAAAATTTGGAACCTGCTTGCGAAGGGCATCCCAGGAACTCGGAACCTCCATGGATCAGAAACAAAAGAAAGATCAAAAATCAAAAGTTGTTTTATTTTTTGATGGAATAACAGTGAATCGTTGTTGATGGCGTTTTGAGGTTGTTCGGCGATGAAGACGGGTCGTCTGCTCCCACGAACAGACGACTTGCAATTGCTCGCTTTCTCTTTCTTTTTTCTGTTTAATGATTTATTTTCTTTCGCGTTTTTCAATCAACAGAGACGAAAAAGAAAATAAAAATGAGTTTGCTTGCTTTATAATCCAGAATTTTTTAGATAGATCTGAATCCTTTCCTTCCTTAGATAAGACGTGTATGGAGCAATTCATGCATTATAATATAATCAAATACTAATAAAAACTAACTAATTTAGTTTATTTTTCTTACATTTTTTAAACCCATATATTAATCATTAACAGTGACTTTTAAAGTTGTCTTGTGTTTATATATATAATCTATAATAACATGCAATAGAAACCTAAAAAATAAAATTAATAAAAGATACCACAATTTGTTTTATAACTATGTCTTGTAAAATGTTATTTCTGTTATAAAATAAAGGTAATAAGAGAGACAAAGGAGAGGAAGAATAGAGAATGAGAGAGTAGGGAGCAACTTCTGTTTGTATGTGTGTCTTATTACTGATAGGACGAGTCCTATTTATAGGTACAAT
>Ga0214543_1006659_pt1 | contig 20395 bp, 13 predicted proteins | sample CNSS2metaG_FD_160094 | JGI IMG/M metagenome (GOLD analysis project Ga0214543, IMG submission 160094) | Root nodule microbial communities from cowpea collected in UCLA plant growth center, Los Angeles, California, USA - CNSS2 | ecosystem: Host-associated > Plants > Roots > Nodule | place: USA...
GTTGCCATGGCTTCTAGCCTAGCCTTGTAGTGGCGTGTTTCTCACATTTTTACCATTTCTTTCCTTTCCATTTTATGTTTTCTTCTTCCTTTAATTGTTCTTGGTTTTCTATGGTTTATGTGTTTTCAATTTCCTTTTTGTTTTGAATCAATCCATCATCTTCTTCTCTTGAGCTTTGTGAAAGGAACCTTCACATCTAGATAGCTTGCTATCTTAATGTCCAGTGGGGATTTCACTTAGCTTTCTTAATCAACTCAAACCATATTCAATCATCTTAAAAAGGAACAACATAATCCTTCATCATTGGGCCGATGGTCGAGACGGGTCAACTTGAGCCAACGACCAAGATGTGTTGGGTAGCGCCCTAGGTCGAGAAGGGTCGACGGTCGGGAAGTTCTAGCCAGAGTCCACGACGGAGATGGGTAGTGCCAGACCGACGACCGTGACGAGATAACCTTAGGACGACGACCAATATGGGCTGGCCCGAACCCATGATTTAGATAGGTCGATGATCGAGACATGCCAAAAGAGACTAACGACTTAGACGGGCAAGACAAGACCAACAAATGAGATAGACTAGCTTGGGCCGACTATCAAGACGGTCTAGATCAAGCTCAGAATCAAGATGGTCTGAGCTGTTTCGATCCGTCGTTCATGAGGATATGGCTTGGACTGACGACTGAGACAGACTGGGCTGGCCTGTGGCCTAGACGAACGCGCTAGTGCTTGTGGCTCAAACGAATCAGGTCGTGTCGACGATCAAGACTGGTCAACCTGTGCCCACTACTGAGACAGGCTAGCTCAGACCAACGATTTAGGAAGTTCGTCCCGGGTTGACGGACGAGACAGGTCAGCCTAGGCCTACTAGCGAGACGAATCGACTTGTGCCTATAGCTGAGACGGGTTGGGCAAAGCCCATTGCAGAGACATTCATGACAAATCTTTAATCTTCTTAGAGCATTTTATGCTTGGTTTAGAGAATTGGGGAAAGAGGTTTGGTTGGCCAAGGAGAGCCATCATCCAAGTTTGATCTTGTTCAAGTTTTTGGGTGTTGCTTAGTGGTTTTCCATGTCTGCAAGTGAGATCTTGTTGTGCTTGTTGAGACTCTTGTGGGATACAAAAGTCTTAGTGTTTGTTTTGTATATTTTGAAAGTGTAATCTTGTGGATTGTGTAAATCTTTTGAAATAGTGCAAGTCAGGCCTAGGTTGCTTTGACAAACTGGATGTAACTGAGTTTTGAGTGAACGAGTATAAAAATTTGTGTGCTTGTGTTTGATTCTTACTCTCTTTGCTTGATTTTTGATGTAAAGATTCAAGAAATCTTGTTTTAATAATCTTTGTATGTTTCTTGAGTGATTTGACACAATCTGAGGTTGTATCTCTGTTTGTATTACTATCTATAATCAATCTTGATAAGTTGCAAATACTGATTTGGAGTTAATCATCAAATTCATATTTCTACATAATTTCCTAGTATTTCAAACGACTACTTCTATATTTTAATTTGTTGAAATATATTAATTTGTATGGTTGACTCTCTATTTAATGAAATCAACCTATTAACTCTGTTTTCAATCAATTGAAAGTGCATGGTCCAACAGTAATTGCATACTGACTTCTTGGTTGTTCTGATTCAATTAAAGGTTTTTTTACAAGTATAAAAGGAACTAAATTTTTTGAAAAGGCCAATTCAACTCCCCTTCTTGGCTAATTACTTCTTCCATTATTTATAATAGGAATATAAACATTTTGGCATAAATTAGAAGAAATGTTATTCTCATCCTAGAAAGCATATATAAATAAAGTGTTAGAGAGGTTCTAGATGGAAAAACGCTCATCATCACTAGGGATGGCAGTGGGGCAGAGCGGGGACGAGTTTCGCTATCCCATACCCATCCCTATAGAAAATATTCATCCACATTCTCAAATTCAAATCCAACGGGTATCAAACTTTTGTCCCATCCCCACCCCCACCGAGTAACGGGTATAATCTCGTACTCGTATCCGTACCTGTTTTCTTACTACTTCAATATTAATTTTAATTAATTTTTATAAAATAATAAAAACCTATGGTAAATGAAACATAATATTATCAAATATTCAATATTAGGAGGATGATTGTTTTTTCAATATCAAATACTTTGAGATAAATTGTAATTATTTACATTTTAGATTAGAATATGAAATAAAATTTCATGAGAACCAAAACATTTATTAAATTTGCAAACATTAATAAGACCTAGTTGATAAAATTTAAAAATATTTTTAAAAAAATATAAAAGGAAAACAAATATTCAAATTAAAATATATTTTAAATGTTTGTTTACTTCAATTTTTTAAATTCTAATGAATCTCTTTTTTATATACTAATAAAATTTATAATACATCACTTGATCAAAATGACACAAAGAATAAATAATAAAATTTTGACATAGATCTTGTATCTTTTGAACTGCAATATATGTTGGATGGTGATATTGAAAAAATGTGTGTCTTAGAAACAATTTGAGAGAATATTGAAAAAATCGCGCAAAGAAAAAAATGTATAATTAAGAGTATGATAAGATGAAAAATACCTTATAAGAAAACTTTTCAAATGTTAACATATATACTCAATGGTTGAGAAATAACGAAAATTATTTTAGCGAAACAAAAGAGTTCTTCAAATGAAACAAAAATAAATAATAAGTAAAGATTTTTTTTATATTACATAGTAAATGAAAGGTTTATAATATTAAACACTTAAATTGAGAGTATTAAACATTATCATGTGAAAGAAAAATATATAATAAATAAAAATATTAAAAAATAATAGAAATATTCAAATGTGAGACATAAAAAAATTTTAATTAACATATATCATTTTAACATAATTAAATGAAGGTTATGATAAGATGAAAAATATATTAGAGATGCGAATGAGTTTCATGACAAACTAAATAATTAGAAGAAATAAAAAATAGAGAGTATATATATATATATATATATATATATATATATATGGTTACTTAATTAATTGTGAATATTTTAATAATTTAAACGAGGATGGAGATATGGCGGAGACAGGTATTATGGCGGGGATATGTACATCCCAATACCCATCCCCATCCCCAATTGAAAAAATTGAGGATTCCCCATACCCATACCCAGTCAATGCGGGGATTCTCCATCAAAACGAGGACGAGTTCAGGCAATACCCACGAAGGCGGGTTTATTTGCCATCTCGAATCATCACACATCCCAATTCAGAAAAGGAAACAAGTTTACTCTTGCTCAATGTCCTAAGAATGATTTTGAACATGAACAAATGGAAGCAATTCCGTATGTGTCTATTGTTAGGAGTGTTATGTAAATCTTTTAAGAGATTATAAAATATTCTAAGGGGGTCAAAGAATATTCTATAGAACCTAAAAGCTTATGTTTGGACAACCAAAGTTGGAAAGGATAAACTTGACGTTAAGAAGTGAACTTTAAGCCTAATTCAATATTACAAAATATTACAAATTTGTTGAAAACAAAAAATTGATTTTGAACTAGATTAAAATAAGGGAAGAAACGCGAATGAGGGAACTACTTTTGGATGAACTGGAGAATAAACGTGAATAAGCAAGTTGCTTTGAAGAAACACACATACGACGTATTGTGCTGATGTTACCAAATTTTAGGAATTTAAGTTAATGTGGGCTATATAGTCCAAATGCGGGTCAACATGTCATTGGTCTATGCAAGTTATTCGAGTAGGGCCTAAACGAGCCAATAAGTTAAAATAGTTAGCATGCCTTGTTCTTTTTCATGTGGGTCAACAGGTCGGTTCACATGGTACATCCTACATTGTCATCCCTATTAATAAAGTAAAGGTTGTATCCTTTTTTATATAAGGTTAAATATGTTTTTGGTCCCTCAAGTTTCAGTGAATTTTGGAATTAGTCCCTCATCAAAACTTTATACCAATTTAGTCCTTCATCTTTCAAAATGCGTGAATTTTGTCCTTTTAACCAAATTTTGCTAAGTTTATCTGACGTTTCAAGCACATTTCATGATAGTATTTAAGTTAACATTGAAGCAAAAATGTGTCAAACAGTGTAAATAATTTAAATACTATCATGAAATGCGCTTGAAACGTGAGATAAACTTAACAAAATTTGGTTAAAAGGATTAAATTCATGCATTTTGAAAGATGAAGGACTAAATTGGTCAAAAGTTTTGATGAGGGACTAATTCCAAATTTCGCTGAAACTTAAGGGACCAAAAACATATTTAACCCTTTTATATATTATAGGGTCACCAGTGCAGTAAGGGCTTTTGGCCCCGGTTATTTTCAATATTCTACCCTGGTTCCAAAATCGAGGCATATTGGGATGAAGCAAAAAAGGGTAGTTTTTGGCCTTGGGTGTCAACCGAAGCAAAAACACCCCCTTTCTGCCTCGATTCTAATCAACCCGAGGCCATACAGGAAACTTTTCTGCCCCGGTTGTGGTCGAACCGAAGCCATATAGTCAAAAAAATTTAATTAAATAAATTTTTCGAAGACCTTTTAGCCTCGATTATGGTAAGAACCGAGGCCTAATGCACACTTTTTTTTAATAGGATTTCTATTTTATGATTATTCCCACATTTAAACCTACATATTTTTTTTTTCAGAAACCAACACAGACAGAACATAATATTTTATGAAACATTCACAATCCAAATACATTTAATAGACAATTAAAAATCATCTACAATTCAAACATTATCCTAATCAATACTATTGTACATCTGAATTATAAATTTTGCACATGTTATCCTACCAAACTTTATGGACTTTGCGGGAAATGGGGCAGGACTATTGAATGTCTGCAAAATAAGACATTAACTTAAGTTAGTATATAAAAAGACAATATTGCAAAGTATTCGTTTTAATTCAAATATATATTATCGTTTCCTAATTAGTTGTAATACGATCACGCATAATAGTTGTCATTCATTGCATTATATAGTAACCACACTCATATGAGCCGATTTGTCTATTACACTACATTATACCAACAAAATTGCAATTAATTAATGAAGAAAATCAAATTAAACAATTATAAATATATGGATAGAAATATCAAATCTGGAGGGAACACCATACAAGACATTTTGCCTTAGTCGTTGATCTCCCTAACAACATGTTATGTCCAAGAATTGAACTATAATAAATGGAATAAATTATGATACTTTTATATAACATGTCATATTCATAAGATTAACATTGAGGTTTTTACCAATCTATCACTTGTCTAAGATGGTTGGGGGGAGGACGGTGCAAAGAGCAAAACCATATAGCAAGGTTCTCCCTTAAGGAAACCACAAGTATTTGCCAATGACGTCTGAGAAGAAAATAAATTCATTGTTATGCATTAAAATGACAGATTATATTCATAAGTTAACAAAAATGACTTACCCAGCAACATAAGGGACAAAATAAATTTATTTTTCACGTTGAAATCATTTGGTCACATATGCTTGGATGTCATCAAACTTGTTGCCTTCATGAATTAGTTGGGGGTCTATAAACCCATATAGATCATTGAGCCCCATAGTTTCAGTGACACTAGAGATACCTAGACATAAAATTGATTTGATATAAGTAAATAGATAAATATATCAAATAACTATATATAATGACTAAAAGACTTACATCATCCATAATTGAATAATGGTCATATTTAGTTCCTCTTGTCCCTGTGCAAGCTCCAAGACATCTTTGGAATGCAAGTACAGTGGGATCTCAAGGTCTCTCCCAAAAATGTTAGAATCCCAAGGAACCTGCATTGACTTATCATCTATGATTTCAACAAGTTAGAGTAATGCACCAAGAGGATCTTCCAAAGAGAATGGAATCTTCTTTGGTTTAGGACTTTCCTATATCAATGCAATTTTAGTTAAAATGGAATATAATTTAAATTTGAATCTAATAAACATGTGTCAGAAACCATAGATATATTAAGAGTCTGTACCGGGGGGTCAAAAACAACCAAATCTCTAGGTCAGGCGAGGAAACATTCGAGTGCCTAAGTCACAGTATATACCTGATCTGTTGGCACATGAACTAAAGTAAACGGCACAAGAACCTCTTCTACCGTGAGCTTAACCTCATCCTCTGATAACTCTATCCCATGAAGAATTGTGGCTGCCTCAAATTCTCTTCACTAGGATCAATCTGTTTTTTTTCCATGAAGAGCGACAAACTAATGTTCAGACGCATGATCTTTAACATAGAAAACATGAGATGCTTATTGTGCCATGATAAATGGCTCGTCTCGATAACCCACCTTTCGAAAATCAACTAGAGTCATTCTTGATTCATCCATTTTGACACCACTCTTATATTTGAACAATGGAATAGTAAATATGGTATAATCAACCTCCCATATCTCTTGTATTATACCATAGTATGTCATTGATCCTACTACAAGATTTTGATCTTTAGATGTAGAAAATTGTAGCAACTCATAATAGAAAGAAAATCAAAGCAACATAAATAGAACAACATAAAAAAAAAAAAAAAAAAACAAAAAAAAAAAACAAAAAAGGGAAAAAAAAAAAAAAACAAAACGCGAAGCAAAACCTATTTTCGAACTCACCCGCAGCGGGAGGCGATTTGCAATCGGCAAACCTGGACAGCACGACGGAGGCAATGATGCGCGACGGTTGACGGCAGATGCTGGTCGACGACAGAGGCAGAGCGTGGTGTTGGTGTAGAGCAACGAAGTTCACGTAGAGAGAAGAGAATTGTGGGAGACGATGAATAGTAAGGGTTCATAAATTGGGAACTTTAACAGGCCTTATGGCCTCAGTTCAATTAATAACCGAGGCCTAAAGCCCTTTATTGCCTCAATCCTTAAAGACCCGAAGCCAAACGTCTTGACGCTGGTGGCATTTTTGAAATTTTGGTTATTGGGCTGCCTTATAGGCTTTGATTCTTTTGTAACCGAGGCCTAAAGTTTCTTTACTGCACCAGTTTTCAGAGACCCGAGGTAATATAGTTGGACGAAATTGCAAAAATGTCATTGTCTCCTTATAGGCTTCGGTTCAGCTATAACTGAGGCCTATAAAGCGAAGTAAAATGTCAAATTTGCACTAGTGGGTTAAATATATTTTTTGGTCCCTCAAGTTTTAGTGAAATCTGAAATTAGTCCCTCTTCGAAACTTTAGACCAATTTAGTCATTCATCTTTAGAAATGCGTGGATTTAGTCTTTTTAACTAAATTTTATTAAGTTTATCTGATATTTCAAACGTATTTCATGTTAGTATTTGAAATGTTTAAACCTTTTGACACATTTTCTCTTTCATATAAACTCTCCTTATTTTTAGTTAATTTTTATAATTATATATATATATATATATATAAAATATTATTTTTAATTATAGTATATTTGGTCCTTTGTACAGAATTATAAACAAAATTTTGACACTGCAAAATATTTTTGAAGATCTGCATGTCTCCCTACCCTTAATGAATATGTAATGTGCCTCTCCCATACTCCATCTTTCAAAGATCATACATGTGCTTAACCAAGAATTAAGAAAGCTAATTTGATGTTAACGATAGATAATGATAAATCTTCAAAAAATATTTTGAAGTGCGGAAACTTCTCTTTATAAATTTGAAGAGATTAAATATATTAAAAATAATAAGAAATGGTTTGTATTCATATTATATATGCGTAAAAAAAATAGAGGGGCAAGAACTCTTAATCACAATAAAGAACCGCCACTAGTATTAATTTTACATTGAATATAATCATTAACTTAATTTCATTTATTATTGCTCTTTTTGTTCACAATTATGATTCTTTTCCTTGCGTTCATATTGTTTAAAACTATTTTTTCCTTTTTTTTTAAAGTTTGGTTGAAATTATCTTCTATAAATAAGTCCAAAAACTATTTTGAACACTTACACTATTGAATACAAATCATATTATAAGAATACGGTGAATGTCTTGAGAACATGAGACTCTTACTTTCATTTTTTATATTAAAGATTTTCTTCAAATGAGGACTCTAGATTAATAGGCAGTTAGTAATCCAGGAGGTTAAATTGTCTTCTTTTTTTTTAACAAAGTTATATAAATTTATAGACATAGACATAAACATAAAATAGTATATTCTGATTTTTTTTTTGTTTTAATATAAAATTATTTAAAGAGAGAGAGTTGTGTAGTTGGACGTTGTTTTCCTTAATGAAGTGCATTATGCAGGGCAATTAAATTGTATCTACAATTTGTTAATGTGTGTATCTGCTGTAAGTAAATACCAGTAAAACACATTGATGTTGCATATAATTGCTTAACCGTATCAGTTCACAACAATTGTCACAGAATTAACACTATTTATCATCACCCACGTGGTGCTACTATAAACACGAAGGGGTGTTGCAGAATTAACGCAATTTATCATCACCCACCAAAATTTGGTGCCTCCAAATTGAATTTAATAATCGTTACTAAAGATCTGTTATGTATTAAACTCTGACAGCTGAACCAATTTATGGCACCCTGATTATGAAACCTTCATTTGTCTACACAACCTCTTTTATTAACACAACACCAAATTAAAAAATAAGCTTTCAGCAGGATATATTTATAGACGCCAATAAATGTTTGTGAAAATTTTCATTTATTATTGGATCACGCTTTGAGCACACAATTAATGTTTCACTTTAAATTGATTTGACGGTTCCTTTATTTAATATATTTTCTTATTCTTGCCCACAACTATATAAACTTTGAATATGTGAAGACAAATAAACAATAAAGAACAAATGAGTCATACACATATATAGAAGTATATATACATATAAATAAATAAAAATAAGGTTTTTGAGATCGTAAATTCATGATATGCAGTTATCGTTTTCATATGAAGTCATGCATACTGACCACTTAATATTATATTATTAATGTTTTACTATTTCTGAAAACCTCTGAGTAAAAACTTGATACTAGCCATGCATCAATTCCAAAAAAATTCAGGCGGTTGTGGAAATTCACATGGCAATGTATGTACAATGCATATCACGATAACTGATGCAGTGCATTCATAACACAAAAGAAATAGTGTAATACCTTGTCGTTTTCTGTGGTATGATTTGGGTATAACAATAGAATTTATCTCAATAAAAATTGTTATTTATTTGTACAAGTTGAATAATAAAGAAAATAGGGTAATAATCGACCACTTCATACAAGTTGAGATGTATATGGATGGTAGTTTGAAATCATTGTGTTGCATTTGTAAAAGACACTAGTGTGTTGAATAAGATAATTTAAGAGGGTAATTCATTTATTTGGAGAATTTGAATTTTTTCTAAATAAAATGATTTGTTTGGATGAAGAAATTAGAAAGAAATTGAAATTCAGTCATTTTGAGAAGGTATTTTAAATCACTAAAATAGTAAAATTTGAAATTCACTCAAAAATGAAGAAAATTAAAATTCCACAATTTGTGATATTCCTCATTGTTCAAGATTAGAGATGTTAATTTGGCTCAGACGACCCAGATGACTGAAACGAGTTGGGCCAACCTAACGACATACATGGACTGGGCTGACCTGACGATCAAAATAGGCCCGACAGTAAAACGGGTCAGGCGGATCGACGATCAAGGCGGGCTGGGCATGATTGACTATCAAAACGGGTCGGACGACCTAGACGAGCCAGGTGGGCCAAATGACCCAAACATGCACAATGATCAAGACGAGTCGGGCGAGCTTGAAGACCCACACGAGTTGGATGGGCTCGACAACTCAAACGGGTCAAGCAGGCCCGACGACCTAGACGGGTCAAGCAGGCCCGACGACCCAGACGGGTCAAGCGAGCCCAACAACCAAGACGGGTTGACGGGCTTGACAACTAAGATAGGTCGGGTGGCCCGATGACCCATATTGGCTAGGGGGCCCAATGACGCATGACCTGGGTTGATAACCTTAACGAGCTTGATCGGTCCAATAACCCAAATGGGCTTGATTGACCAAACAACCCAAATAGGCCTAACCGGCCCGATAACCCAAACGGGCCTGACTAGCACAACAATTCAAATGGGCCTGATATGCCCAACGATCCTAACGGGCTCGATCGGCCCGACAATCCTAACGGCTCTGACGACCTTAACTGGTCGGGCTAGACTAACCTGACGGACTAGACGAGCTCGACGATGTAGACGGGTCGGGCCGAGTCGAAGACCTTAATTTGACCGAATTTAAATATTTTAAGTTGACAATTATATTTATTAAATTTAATTTCAAAATTTATATATTAAAATAAATATTATTAAAATGAAATTTTATCTCATATGAGAAATTCAATTATTTTATCCAAACAAAAAATTAAAATATAAGGTATTTCAAAAATTATTTAAAAATGAAGGAAATTCAATTACAATAATTTCAAATGCAATGCATTTCAATTTTTTAAAATTGTTGAAATACATCATCCAAACACAAAGGTTAAAAGAAGATGATAAGTGTGAAAATATTAAAAGTATGTTTGGTTTTAAACTAATAAGTGATGAGTTGTTGTAATGATTTAGGAGGGGTGAAGTGATGAAGAGCATCTTAAATATGCAACCAAACGTACCACGGTTTAACGTTGGATAGGAGCATCCTCTTACAAGATTACATTCAAGAAAAAAACAACTACGTATAACTTTTTTGCATTATACCAACGTACGAAGTTAGTTGGATTGATGACAACTAATCTGCAACGCTATGTATATTGTGGAGAATGGTAACATTCACGAATATGGCTAGATTTCAGGTACGATTCTCTCACGTTTCACGACAAATATAAAGTAGATGTGGGACGATAATACCTCACATTTCAAACTATTTCTTCTTGTGAGAGAAAAATGAAAAAGAAAAAAAGAAAGAGTTTAAAGGTGAAGGGAAACTCTGGGTGACAGTGTACGAAACATAATAATTTTACGATGTAGCAGCAGATAAAATACGCACATGCTAACCATATTAATTAAATTATAAAACAAAATAAAAGGAAAGCTATGGTTTCATACTTTTAGGGCTGATTGCCAACCTCTCAATATCTGACCACACTTATAAATGGGGAATTCTATTTTTTAGCAACTGCCTGAATATTAACTAAATTAAACCTAAACCATAGACTTCCACATTCAAACTCATTATTTTTCAGGGGTATCACTCTCTAATTATGTTTCTTTTTATTCATCAAATTAGCTAAAAAATCTTACCTATAGTATTCATTTCATTCACACCATACACCATTTTTGTTTTTGTTGTCTAAAATGAAGCAACGATTCAAGTTGTTTTAATCAAATATAGTTTAATATTTTTATTCAACTATTGCATTGTTAGTTTATCATTATTAGTATCAGTTAAAGTAAGTGGGCTTAATGAACACCAGTGCAGAAAAAAAAAACATTTAAGATAGGCTAAAATTATCTTTTACATATCAGAACAAGTACTGACCTAGTTTCAGTCAATATAAAAAGAAAGACTTTTCAATATTGATTCTAGCTGCAACCGTGGTTGAAATTACGGTTTCAAGATTAATTATAAGATTTGAATTTTTTTTTTTAAATAAAAAAAATTGGTTTTTGTTAACCTAAAATATAATAATGTGTTTACATAATTTTAATTTTGATAGGATAACTCATTTTTATAAAGAATATAAGATTTTTTATGATAAAATATACTATTTGAGTAAAAGTTTTAAAATATGAGAATTTTATTAAAATAATTGAATTATAAAATTTGAAGAATTTGAATTTTTTTATATTTTCAAATTCATGTTTTATTAATCTTTGTGTATTCTTCTTATTTCGATTTGTATATGGTTAAGATTTTTTCGACCAACGTGGAGGAAACTTTTTTTTTTTATGAATGTAATATTTTTTTCGATTGATTATTATTATTTTGTTCAAGTCTATTATTTTTCAACTGATGGGTTAATTTTTTTTTTTTTTTTGTGAGGGGTTCATTAGGTTTGATTATATAAAGAAAAAGAAGGTAAAGAAAAAGAAAATGGGATGAAAATATAGGCATGGCATAAAATGTTATTATCCGTCCGAAGTATTATCCCATATGGAACTTGTCTATTACAATTTTACTTTTAAAAGACACATCGGTGGATGGGAGAAGAAAGGGATACGAGATTATTGGACATGTGGTAAGAACAACTTTGTCATACCTATTTAACACACACCTCAATTATTTCTAATAATAACAAATATAAAGTTTTTGTCAATCACTTACTAATTTAGTTATTTTAATATTTATTACAATTTTTTTAACTAAGATTATTTTCTTACATACAAGAATTTTTTATTGATACTAACATAAAATTGGAAAAAAGTTCCAGTCATGAACATTTCTTGATAAGTGTTAATTATGGTCGGTATTAACTAAAAATAATTTATTGAAAAATGAGAAAAGTTTTTCAAATATTTTAAAAAGTGTTGATGAACGTTAATCAAAAAATAATATCAATCAAAATCGACTAAAAAAACTGTCAAGGTTCATATTTTTGAATTAATACAATTATTTTTTATTTTCTTTTTTAGATTTAGTGGTATTTAAAATATTTTATCTAAATAAAAAATTAAAATTAATTAAATTTAAATCCAAACAAAAATTTAAAAATAAAATGAGATGGATTTATAAATTTTGAAATTTACTATCCAAACACTCTTTTTAAATGTTCAGCGACTTGTTACATTACTACTCCTGTCAATAGACAATTAGGTATCAGTATACTGTACAGTGTAACGTTATGTTGTACTTGCTGCTTAATGTAATAAATTGACATACGTCATATATATATATATATATATATATATATATATAACAAATTGTCCAACTAAATATTATATCGTATAACTTGCAAAATTTATATTATCTCATTCCATCAATCAACATCCTAGTATTAAACTAAGCATTACAATCATGATTTCACATTTTATTTGAACTCCACTTACTTAGGGATAAATCTATGAAAGCCTGATGAAAAACCATTCAACATTTGATATCAAATGTTGAAGTTGTGAGGGCAAAGTTGTCGCGTGTTACGAGTCCAATGGAGACGAAACTTTCTTTAAGACAAAATAGTGCAAAATAGAAATCTCCACTCTCTATATTAGTTTCCTCGCATAATAACTATGTAGAAAGTTATTTCAAAATGAATTGGCACGATCAGATGTAGAAAGTACATAGGATGGGAATGGAGATTATCAATTTTGTTCACTTCATAGGACCGGATCTCGGACCACATGAATTGGGGTCAAAAAAGTTTACAAGATCAAAAATGTCCCGATTAAAAAAACTCATAGAATTAAAAAGCTCATAAAAATCTTGTAGGTCATAATAAAAGAAAACATAAGATTTTTTCGAGTATATCCCCTTTCCGCGACTAAGCTTCACCTGAGCCACCTGCATCAACAACATTTGCTCCCGTGTACTGCGTATACGATCATCGCCAAACACACACAGATAGGGTGAGCTTAATAGATAAAACATATATAATGTTACATATATATATATATATATATATATATATATATATATATATATATATATATATATATATATATTTACATACACACATATCACTATACATAACTTGAACATTCCACAGTTGTTCTATACTTTAATTCCTACCGTCTGACCCTCAATTAGATTATTTGTGTTCTACATCGTCTAATGATTACTTCAAGATGACTTGCTGCCATACCTATCGGCCACAACTGATAGAGCACGTGCGGAAAACAATGCTACGGATTATACACCGTAACGCCAGGTAGAGTTCCCATATACGGGCATAGTCTGTATCGTCCCAAGACTACCAAACTCGTCAGCCAACAACTGAGGAGGGCAATCCATCTGGACCCATCCGTATTGGCCACAACCAGCACACTCACACCGGCAACACTCGCCAACCCGAGCCACAACTCAAGCGTTCCTCATGTTCATCCGCCATCCCGAGCCACAACTCAAGGGATGTTATTCCGAGCCACAACTCAAGGAATACCACGTGCTTAACCCCTATCCCGAGCCACAACTCAAGGGATACGTTCTGAGCCACAACTCAAGGAACACCAGCAACCCCACCTTTAAAGCACCGCTAGACGCCTTGTAGATCACAAATACAAAACCAAAATTCCAAGCTACAGTAGAACAAATCGCCTGGCGGGGGACACGCGCCGCCAGGCGCTGCCAACTCCCAAACCACTTGACGGTTGTCGCGTACCGCCAGGCGCACAGCGCCTCAAGAATTCATCTCGTTGCAAGTACCGCCTGGCGGTATTACCCTCACCGCCAAGCGCCTACGTAATAGTGGCTCGTTGTTGGATAGATATCTCTTGGCGCCACAGACCCGACCGTCAGGTGTTGTGCTATCAGGTGCTCTCTGATTCCCTCTTTGTCGCCTGGCGGAGCCGTTCCCTCCCGCCAGGCGCTATACCAGAACAACTTCTTTCTAGTTTAACATGTATTAGTACCTATAATGATCCTTAATTCCCTTTCATTGACCTCTCAATCCCTTACGCCACAACCAAGCTTATGATTAAGGTCAATATTACCTGTTAATATCATATTTAATCCACTCCTACCCACATAAAACAGAAATTGTACCTTATAATATACTATTAGTCCTGTTGTGCATGTGATTAATCATCTTAGTCAACTATCTTAGACTCTGACTAGCTTATGTTCAATACCCATCCCACCTTAGTTGTGCTTTATACTTCATTCCTAATTAAAGCCTATTTTCCAACCTCACGACCCACTAAGGATTTTTTCAAACTTTATCCTTCATAATCCAACTCAAAAATATATCTAAGAGAAACATTTTCATTGAATTACCCTATATCATTTCCTGACCAGATTATCATCGCATCTAACCCGAACCTAACGCACTCCAAACTTTCCCACATGCCTCTGATTTTCTCGTCGTCGCTTGGCGGTATCCCCTAGCCCGCCAGGCGGTACACCAGACCTGGCAAATTCCAAGTTCTGTCACGGCCTATCACATCTTCCCCCATCCTCTTGCTGTGTTTCTTGTCAAATATTCTCTTAGTTCACACTCTTACTCACTCACATATAGTCCCATGTGTAATTCTCCACTCAATCTTTACCACTTTCTCCCTTAAAATTTCAACATCAATTGGTCTAATAGCAAGGTCTCCTTTCCTTCCAACCCTAACACTGTTCCATCACTTATACAGATCATTCATGCTGGAAATCAATAAAATACCACCTCAATTATCTAATACCCACAAATTCCCGAATTTCCCCCCGATTAGAATTCTCCCAAGAAGCACAGAATCAGGAAATCGAGTCAACAGACTCGCGTCGCCTGGCGGAAATTCATCACCGCCAGGCAGATCATTAAATAAACCCAGAATTTAGCCATCCACTTGTGTCACCTGGCGGTACAGGGTTTCACCGCCAGGCGCTGTCCCGAGAAACACCCCAAACTCATACAATTGGCATGAGCCGCCTAGCGGCTATGTATAGCCCGCCAGGCGGTTTCTGGAAAATTTCCAGAAATCAGAATTTCACAATCAAAACGAGAATGATGCATTCACATCATCATATCATTCATGTAATTTAATAAAACAACAAAGTAAACGAAATCCAGCTCCCCTAACCTGGATCCTTTAGCTTAAACCTTGACAATTGGAAAGTTCTCCTTTGATCACCAACCCTCCTGGGTTCCTCTCTATTTAGCCCCTCAACTCTCACTCAAACCTCACACAATTCCAGAATTTTCGTGCTCTCTCTCTAGGTATATTTTCCAGCTTGCCAAAACCCTTCCCTTTACCTCACTTTGGCCTTTTAAAGGTGTCCTAAAAACTAGGTAATAATACAAAAATGAACCTAAGACTTAATGGTGATGTTTATTTCCAATTCATATTTCATGCTAACAATCACAACCCAATTATCATATTATTTCACAGCATGGTTAAGCTATATTAAAATACACAAAATTCACTCAAAATTGATATACATAGGACTTGAACCCAAGTCCTCTCACACAATCAAAGTACTCTCAACCACTTGAGCTAGTACTTTTCCACATTATAACAACCATAATTTAATGTCATAAATGATTTACCCTCCCGCATTTATTAATTAATTATTTATTTAATTAATTAATTTCCACGGGTCTTACATCTAGTCTCGACCTTCGGTTCAGGCTGGCCCGAGACGGCTCAACTCAATCTTTGACTCAAACTCAAAATATTATTTTTAAGAATTAGTTAAAGTATTGTTGTGGCTCAGTCATGCGCCGCCTTAAATGTTGAGCACCATTTTGTTGTGGCTTAACTCTAAAAGTCACATTTTGGATCTTTCCTTGATTGTCTTATTGGAGCTCAATCATAGATTTTGGGGCTTAGTTGCATCATCTCTAATTCTTTGAGAAATTGCTGCAAAATCATCAAAAATTCATCAATTTTCTATTTTTCTTCTTTTCAGTACCTTATTATGTAATTATAAGCTATTAGAGGTTGTTTACTTACAAAATATTATCAATTAAAGCATGCTAAGTGTCAAATTTATATGAAAATTTTACATATTCTAGGCATTTATCATTGTAAGACCCGTGGAATTTAATTAATTAAATAATTAATTAATTAATAAATACGGGTAGTGGGAGCCTTTATGACATTAAATTCTAACTTGTATGGTGTGGAAAAGTGCTAGCTCAAATGGTTGAAGGTGCTTAATTGTGTGAGAGAACTTTGATTCAAGTCTTATGTATTCCATTGTGTGTTATTAATTATTTTTATTTTTAATATATGTTGATCATGTTGTGGGATAATATAATAATTGAATTATATTAGTTAGCATCAAACATGAATTGGTTGAATGGTTGAGCATTGATTTGGCATTGACATGGTTGTGTGTTCTAGCCTTGAAGAACCTAAATTAAACTTTACTTTTGCTATTTTTAGTTTTGGCTTGAATGTGAAAGGGTAGTGTAAACCCTAGCAGATATAGCAGCCAAGAGGGGCTGGAAAGTAGTCCTTAATGAGTCATTGAATGGTAATCATCATATACCTTAAGCAATTTTCGTTTTGCCACATTAAAGCCACATTAAGACACCAATTAGAGGCCAATTAAGAGAAAAGGATAGTGGTTTTGTGGCTGGTTTTACTGGATTGGTTGAGGGAGACGAAAATCAGAGTGAAGAGAGTGTGGTGAGTAAATCATTGAGGCTGATTGGAGGAGAATCAAGGGAGGCTATTGGAAACAAGTGAGAATCAAGATTCATTCAAGCTTTTAAGCGAAAGGATCTAGGTTAGAGGAGTTTTATACGTTCTAATTTATGTTAAGCCTGAATCACATGCTATACATTGTGAAAAATATGAATGTCATCTGTTTCTACTTGAATTTTTGTGTTTCTGGAAAATTTCCAGAAACCGCTTGGCGGGCTATGCATAGCCGCTAGGCGGCTCATCATGTTTTGGTACTTCTGAGTTCCTGGGAAAGGAATCGCCTGACGGCACATTTTTGGCCGCCGAGCGACACAAATTGATTCACCCAGTTTTTTCTGGGTCTATATGAAGCGCCTGGCGGTAGAAGTGACCCGCCAGGCGACCCAAGCAAGTTTTGGCTCGAATTTAACATTTTTTGTGATCTAGGTTGTTTTTGTTCAAAGGAAAAACTAAGTTTACTTGTTAAAGGATGTTTTAATGTCAAATGGCAATTGATTTCACGTCATTGGGCGTGTGATTCAATGGATCAGTGAAAGGATGCTCTCATGGTTGGAAAAAGTGGGGTTTGTGGTTTAAAGAAGGTGTGTGGGGTTAATTGTACTGGAAAATGTTAATAGTGTAAGGGGAATGTGAATCTCTATGATGATGAGTGATTTCGAGTGAGAACTGGATGAAAATTACAAAGACGTGAGGTTGGGAGTTGTTGGGGTTTTCAAGGGTGCTGGAAAAATTTTGGGAAATTCCAAAAGGCTATGCACCGCCTGGCGGTACGCAATGAGCGCCAGGCACCAGCGCAATTTGAGTAATCTGCGTGGCTGAAAGGTGCCTAGGAGGAACTGGATCCATGGAAACTAAGTTAATACTAAGTTATTATTAAGGAACGTGATTGAACAGAGACCTAGGGTGATTGATGTGTGAATTACACTAGGGAGAATTGAAATGACTTAATGGTGTTGAAGGAAATTAATTATAATTAGACTGTGGTAGAGGTCTGGAATATTACCACAATTGGTATAGGTTTCTATAAATATAATTAGCTAAGTGGAGGATGATCTTAAAGTATATTGGACTAATTGATATTTAGATGAACCTAGGACATGTTTAATATTAAGGAAGGAAAAATGGTGTGGTGCTATTTTGGAGGAATTACTTAGGGTCCTATTGTTAAATAATAAGTGTAATTGCTTTGGGTTGAGGTAGCAATGAGAAATGGTAGTAAGATTAGGTAGTTTTGTGTCTTTGGCCTAAGGTGGAGTATCTTGGTTGTTATTTAGTTAACTTGGAAGAGTGTGCATGATCTAGGGGGTGAATCTGGCATTGAGTTAATGGTGATATTAAAGGAATAAGCCATGTGACTGCATTGTGTTATGGTAGTGATAAATAAGGTTAATTTAAGAAAACCAATTTTGTACACTTGGATGGTTGAACTTAGATGGAAGTAGGAAACTGGATAGTAAGTTAGCCACTGGAAAAGCGATTCAACTGGATTGGTGAAAGGCATCGTGAGTCATGATGCCTGGATTAAAGAATCAAATATGTGCAGAAGTACACAAAATCCAGAACTGTGCAGGTACTGATATAGCGCATGGCGGTGGGTTTAGACCGCCAAGCGATAGTGGCAGCGACAGTGGGTACTGGAACGAGTGCACCTAGCGGTGAGGCTAGTCCCGCTAGGCGGGATCTACAACGTGGGTGTTTTCAGAGGCGCTACACGCCTGGCGATACGTGTCACCCGCTAGGCGGTCTGGAAGCGGCAGCACCTGGCGACACGTGTCTCTCGCTAGGAGATTTTGCTACAACAGCCTTTGATTGCTGGTTCTGCATTCGTGATCTACAAGGCTTTTAGGATACTTTAAAGGTCAACTTGTTGGTGTTCCTTGAGTTGAGCTCGGAACGTATCCCTTGACTTGAGCTCGGGATAGGGGTTAAGCACGTGACATTCCTCGAGTTGAGCTCAGAATGGCATCCCTCGAGTTGAGCTCGGGATGGCGGATGAACACAAGAAACCCTTGAGTTGAACTCAGGTTGGCGATTGTTGCCAGTGTGAGTGTGCTGGTTGTGGCCAGTACGGATGGGTCCAAATAGACTGCCCTCCTCAGTAGTTAGCAGACGAGTTTGGTAGTCTTGGGACGTTTCGAACTATGTTCGTATTTGGGAACTCCACCTGGCATTACGGTGTATGATCTGTAGCAATAGTTTACCGCACATGCTCTATCGGTTGTGGCCGATAGGTATGGTAGCAAGTAGAGCTGTCAAAACGGGTCACTCGACCCAACCCGGCTTGTCCCGTGACGGGTTGGCCACTTAGTGGGTCAACCCAACCCGGCTCACTTATTAGCGAGCCAACAAAATTAGAACCCGACCTGACCCACCACGGGTTGGCGGGTTAAACAGGTTGGCTCACTGGCTCACTTAATTAAAAAAAACACACAATTTTTTTTCTTCAATCCCAAGAAAACTAAATTATAATTTCGATTAAAATCTAAACAAACTTCAATTTCCCTAGATCTTAATTTTCCAGTATGATCAAATATCATTTTTCCCACGTCATTGTCTTTTAATTTCTTTAGGACCGTACACTTTGACAAATGACGTAACATTGTTGAGGTCCCTATATTTGAACCACCAGAAACATACTCTGCACCACATGCATTACATTTTTCCTTTTCTTTACCTTCTTTTATACCAATTTTTGTAAAATGATCTCAAACCTTAGAAGTAGTTCCCCTAGGTCTCTTACTTTCTCTACCAAAATTTGTACCCTCATTATCAATCTCTTCTACGGTTGGTGACAAAGAATCATTCAAATTATCATTAACACGTTGATCATCTATTATTTCAGAAAATTCATTTTGTTCTGTAATCACCACAAACATTAACTACATAAACAAACAATCAAAAATGTCAAGTAGCATAACTTTAAAACAAAATAAAATATAAAGTGAAAGTGAAGGAAAAAAATAAGAAATAGAAATTAAAACCATAAAAATAATAAACAATCAAATAATATGAAGTCCAGAAACAAAGATTCAGGACAATAACAACAAACTAAAATATAAACAGAAAAACAAGAGTTTTACTTTTCTAATATTATATAATATATATATATATATATATAATATATATATAATATATAAATATATATATATATATATATAATATATAAATATAAAT
>Ga0214543_1006661_pt1 | contig 20387 bp, 11 predicted proteins | sample CNSS2metaG_FD_160094 | JGI IMG/M metagenome (GOLD analysis project Ga0214543, IMG submission 160094) | Root nodule microbial communities from cowpea collected in UCLA plant growth center, Los Angeles, California, USA - CNSS2 | ecosystem: Host-associated > Plants > Roots > Nodule | place: USA...
TATATATATATATATATATATATATATATATATATATATATATATATATAAACGTTGCCAGAAGCAATCTCTCTGTATTCATGTAATCGTGGCTGTTGAAAGGTTAAGTGATACGTGATGGCCAAAACGGAGTCTGGAACTGAACTGAACATAAAGCAAGGAGAACCAACGCGAGTTCAGCCTGCAGAGGAAACAGATAATGGACCCTACTTTCTTTCAAACCTTGACCAGAACATTGCTGTTCCAGTGCGCACGGTGTACTGCTTCAAATCTGCTTCCAGAGGAAACGAGGATGCTGCACAAGTTATCAAAGATTCCTTGTCGAAGATTCTTGTCCCTTATTACCCCATGGCAGGCACGCTGTCGATAAGCTCGGAAGGGAAGTTGATAGTGCGTAATCCTGGTGAGGGTGCATTGTTTGTTGAGGCTGAAGCAAACTCTGACATCGATGAGATAGGAGACTTGACAAAACCAGACCCTCATACTCTTGGGAAACTGGTTTACAATGTTCCTGGTGCTCGAAACATTCTTGAGATGCCTCTTATGACTGTTCAGGTTTGTTATACGTTGCCTCTATGACAAATACATATCATGAATGGGAAATAAAATGAAGAGAAACTCATAAATGTGATTGGAAATATATAAAAAAGAAATATAAGAAAAACCATCAAATACAAACGAAATGAAGAAAATAGGATATACATATATAATTACTAGAGTTTTGTGTGAACAGCACTCATGTAACCTGACACGGCTCAACTTCACCTATACGAGTTGGTCACTTAGTGAGTTAATCCAATTCAACTTACTTATTTGTGAGTTAAAAAAATTCGAATCTGGTCTAACCCACCATAGGTCGATGAGTTAAACATGTTAACTCATTCACTTAATTAAAAAAAATATAATTTTTTTCTTCAATATAAAAAAAACTAAATTATAATTTTGATTAAAATTTAAATAAACTTCAAGAGAATCCAAATGCAATCCAAAAGGATGTTAAACTTCACCTACAAACCAAAATCACAAAAATACCATTGTGTTGGCTAAAAAAAATAACCTAACTTGACCTAAATGCAAAGCTCAACATAATAAAAGCACTTATGTGATCTTTTATTTGTGGGTTGGTGAGTCAACTCAACCCGTGGTGAGCTGTATTCTAGGTAAGCTGAGTCAAAAATTAACCTATATTAAAATTTATAAAAAAATTTCGATCTAACCCGGTCCGATCCATCATGGGTTCAGGTTGGCTCGCGGATTCCAACCCATTATGACTGCTTTATTGAAAATTTGATTGTATAGATTTATATTTTTTACTTAAATGTATGAAATTACGGTTTTCATTAATACGATTAATTTTTTAATATATATATATACATATATATATATATATATATATATATTTTGGAATTCAATTTATTTAAATTTATCTTTATAAATATTAAATTATTTGTACAAATATTTTATTATATAATTTTATTTGAATTATATTTTAAGATTACATTTTTATTTGAATTTATATTTTGAAACTTTGGTTTCAAATAATTCATTTAATTATTTTTTAAAAGCATATATGAGTGTCATAAATATTTGTGGGTATAAAAAATCTAAGCTGATGAATATTAAAGTGGATTTTTTTTAAAAGGATAAGACTCATTATCAATCCTAAGATTGACCATTGATAAAAAAAAATCTACAAAAAGCTAAACTAAATTGAACAACTCAAATACAAAGAATATGTAAATAAAATGAAAATCATACGATTCGATATTCTACCTTTTCTTTTTCTTTAAAATGAAAAGATAACCACCGTAAAAGAAAAATAACAATAAACTTCAAAAAGTAAGAAGCATATTACGCACTGAAGTTGTCAATTGATAGAAGATTGTCTGGATACTAAGTATAAAAATGTATTGAGCACTTACAAGGAGAATTATACAGAAAGGAAAATAATTTTTTACTACTAATTTCTTTAGGTGACATTTTCCAAGTAGTTTTTCATTTTTTCTTTATCTCATTTTCAATCTTCTAAAACCACTTATAGATGACACATCATGTTGTAAAAGAAAGTTGTCAAAATTTAGTAGTCAAAAAATATCATTGTTCATACAGAAATACTTAAATTAGGATTTCTACATATTAAGAATTCATCGTTTCCAAAAGAAAAGCTAGTGTTCGTTTTTTATAATTGGATTAAAAAAAAAAGGAATATGACATTTTTTATTTAATTATAATGAGGCAAAATTCCTTTTTAATTTTTTTTTCTTGACATCAAGAACCTTGTTCTTATTCTAACGAGCTCATTTAATAGTAAGTTGTTGCATTATTCATAATAAGTGATAAGATTAATGATAGCTCAATTTTATTTTTTTTTATCTTTCCTTCAATTATAGTAAAAGGGGAGATTCTTTTTATTTCTGTTATTTACTCAGATAATGATATTTATGTAAGAGATGCTAAATATTGTAAGTTGCAGGTGACAAAGTTCAAATGCGGAGGTTTTACTTTGGGGCTTTGCATGAACCACTGCATGAAAGATGGACTATGTGCCATGGAGTTTGTGAATGCATGGAGTGAGACAGCTCGAGGTTTAGACTTAAAAATCCCACCATTTCTTGATCGAACCATAATCAAAGCACGTGATCCTCCCAAAGTAGAGTTCAAACACAACGAATTTGCCGAAATAGAAGATGTGTCAAACACTAGAAAGCTTTACGAGGAAGAAAACATGCTCTACAGATCCTTCTTCTTCGATCCTGAGAAGATCGATCTACTGAAGAAAAAGGTCACAGAAGACGGAGTTTTGAGCAAGTGCTCAACTTTTGAAGCGCTCTCAGCGTTTGTATGGAGAGCTCGAACTGCAGCATTAAGGATGCAACCTGAGCAACAAACAAAGCTTCTCTTTGCAGTTGATGGAAGGTCAAGATTCGTTCCCCCAATACCAGAAGGGTACTTTGGCAATGCTATTGTGTTGACAAATTCGTTGTGTGAGGCTGGGGAGTTATTGAAGAACCCTTTGTCATATTCCGTGGGATTGGTTCGCAAGGCAATTGACATGGTCACTGATAATTACATGAGATCTGCCATTGACTATTTTGAAGTCACACGAGCTAGGCCATCTCTAACAGCCACACTTTTGATCACAACTTGGACTAAGTTGTCTTTCCACACCACAGATTTTGGCTGGGGTGAACCTCTATGTTCTGGTCCTGTCACCCTGCCAGAGAAAGAAGTCATTTTGTTTTTATCTCATGGTCAAGAAAGGAAAAACGTAAATGTTCTTCTGGGTTTGCCCAAGTCTGCCATGGAAATTTTTGAAGACTTGGTGATGCAGGTGTGAGATCATGTAGTAGGTTCGCATAGGTTTACTATTGGTCGGATTAAAAAGAAACCCTAATAAAAAAATCTGGTAGTAAGTATGCATGTCCTCAAATTTGTAATAAAGACATTTGTGTGTACACCCACAAATTTTCTTAAAATGAAGTTGGTAGTAAGTATATTGAATCAATCATGTATGCACCCAAATATCTAAGTGTCTCACTAAACTCTGATATCTCCTAATTCCTATAAAATTTGTAGTGTATATAACAATAGTATCATGCAGTGTAAACAAAAAAAGAAGAATTAAGTTTCAAAAAATGGAAGTAGGATTACCACGAGGGAGACACTCTAGAAGGAATACTAGAAACGCGTTAAGTGGAAGATTTTCTAGATGTAGATAGAAGTGCAAGAAGTCTTCTTATTTAGAAGAAAGAATAACGCGTACAAAAATATTTCATTTTAGCTGCAAACAAAAAGCGTCGGTCGGCCAGATGTAAGACGTTCATAGCGCTAGCAGCGATATGTAAGCTGAAGTGATGCTATGTAAGAAAACAAAAATTAAACACACAATCATATTATAATTTATATTATTAATTAGTGCTGCCTATGCCGATGCAAAGTTATTAAAAAAAATTAAATGAACTTTAGTAATGAGAAAACCATGTCGGATAAAATAAAATTATATTTTAAATTAAAAGACAAGTGTAGCGTCGACTTTTGTGATGAACATTGTTTCTTTTCCGATGCAATGGCGTAGTTATGGTGTCGACGCTTTACCGTCGTTCTTGTATGTGACGCAATAGTGTCCTCTTTTCTGTGATCCAATAGCGTCATGTGTTTACGACTCTAGGCCGACATTGGCTTTAAAGTGAGAAATGAAATTTTGAATTAGGATTAAAATTTCTCTCCTCTCTGTTTTCATTTTCATTCGAGCCCTAAGCCCCATTTGATCCCGCTTCGAGCGCCATTCCATTATCGCGCACCCAGCAGTATTCATTTTTCGAGTAACCATTCCATTCTATCGCACCCAGTTCTCCATTCCACATTTCTTCGAGCAGCAAGCGACATAAGTGTCAATACGGTTGGTTCAAGAGTCATAATAAGTGGTCATCGCTTGGAAATAGAAAGAGTCATGGTATTGCCGACTCATGTTACCGATCATTATACGAACTTCAGCCTTTTTAAGGAGTTTAGATTCTCTACTAGTTTTTTTGGGATTGTCTTTTGCTGAGCATTAAAAATATATTGTGTTGATGTTTTAAATATTTTTTTAATATATTTTAAAACGTCAAAATTAGTGGGTAATCAGTGTATTATAAAGGCACAATAGAGGATTCATATCTTTCTACTTTTTAAGAAATTATTCTTTTCCTCAGGAAATGAAGGCTATAAGAGAATCAATTGCTTTCATAGGTAAGGAAGTACATATGAGCTCTCTTATGACCTTAAGGGCTAATTGAACTCACTTGAAAGAGGGAGACAAAGATGTGAACATGAAGTTCAGAAGTTCCCTAAATGTGGGTATGGACTAGGAACAAAGATTCTTTGAAAGAATACCCTTCATAAGCATATAGCTAACATTCATTTAGAACCGGTTCTTCATGCAATAGGGTTCGTTCCTCACACAAGACTAAGTATCCTTTCCAGCGACATTCGTCCATCTCGAGGCTATTTCTTCATTCCTATCGCAGCGTTTTCCCAAACAAGATTAAGATTGTTTAAGATCAGCGAATGTTGTGGTAGGAGGTGAATCAATTTGAGGGTTCATTGGGCTTGTGTGAATCCACACCATTGTCGATTTCACACATTTGAGCAGGAGTTGCGAAGTAAGGGTCAAATCCCTTCTTTGATTTGTTGATTAGTTTACATTGACAAACCTTAATGGATCCCCAATGTTGAAGTTGACGGTGATTGAAATGTTTGTTAGAAGGAACAATAACTTGGAGCTTAGATTCTTGGCAATGAGTTATGGAGTTTTGAGGGTGAGATATCTGATTTTCTAAAGTCAAAAATTGAACTTGTTATATGATTTTGAAATGGATTTGTGATTAAAAACAGTTGGTCTCTCAGGTATAGCAAAGGAGATGATTAGACGCGACAATGAGTAAGGACAAGGATCCACTTGAAGAACACAGAGGACCTATGACAAAGGCTAAAGCAAGGAAAGCTAAGGAAGCTCTTCACCAAGTGTTGTCCATATTATTTGAATACAAGCCCAAATTTCAAGGAAAAAGACTAAGGTTGTGAATTGAATCATGACCAAAATTGAGAAGAACTAACATGCCACTTTGGTGCAATTTTTTTAAAGTTATTACTTTGTTTAAATAATGACCCAATCTTTTATAAAATTGGCTGACTAAATTATGTTTTGGGTTAATTAATTAACGGGCTCTAGTTTGGTTTTATTTCAAGTTGTAATAAGAGCTCAATTGACAACTTAATCATCAACCTTTGAGAGACTAAAAGGATGCATAGTTCAATGATTTTGGGTGACTTTTAGGTTGCCACAATTTCAGTCACAATCAATCCTTAAGTAATTAGATTATTATTAGCTTAAGTGAGATGTAATTGCAATTCATGAGTCTTTTGTAATTCTGATGGTTAAATCTTCTGTATAAGCTTGACTATTTTCATCAATGAAAAGAAAGTTAAGTTTTATTCAGAAATATTAGAGTTCATTTGTTCTATCTTCATAAGAGTGATTCTCCTAAGTTCTCTAGTGAATAAAGAACCCTTGACTGTATCAAAGGACTTTTCCATCCTTTGTGTGTTTCCTCCTTTGGAAAAAGTAATTTTTTCCTTCCATCTTTCATATTCACCTCTTGTTCTTTCTTCTTCACCTAAATTTTAGGAAAAAAACCTAATTCTGCCAAGATTTATCTCGTCGACATAACTCTCGTTCTTCTCGCCCAATATTAGTGTTTCTTAAGCCTAAATTATAGTTTAGAATGTGAACTTTCACCACGTTTTGGAATCACCTCAATTGGAGTTCCACAGCCCGAAATATTGACATTTCTTGTACAAAGTGGAATTTCAACCTTTTTCTATTCCACATTTTCACTAATTTTTCCAAGTTTCCTACAAGGTTCTAACTCTAAAGATCCTAAGTTTGCCCTTGCAGAAATGGGGTTCACCTCAGGAGAGTTTTGGTCTGGAGGTGAACCACGTGGCACGATGGTGAAGGTCTATTCTAGAGTTAGGATTGATACACAGATAATTTGTGTACGTCTTTGAAAATGATAAAATGTTGTTTATAATGTGTTGTTTTAAGTTGTCTACTGTTAATGTTAGCTATTAGTATTTGTGTTGAAGTTTTTTGTTATCTGTAGACATGTTGGGTGCTCAGGCCCATACTTATGTATTATTGGTCATGATGACCAAAGATGGTGCTTTTTCTCATATGTATATGAATTTGAAATGAAGCATAGCTAAAAAATCGCACTTGGAAACTAGCTTTGACAGCTTGACTTTTTATTGTTTGGGGTGCAAATGTTGCATGTTCTATAATTCTAAAATGCAGTTTTTATACATGTGTAAACATCCGAATTAGTTTATAGTATTAACCTAATATTGGAAATTCAATGAAAGATTTAAAACCAAGTTGAAATCTCTTAATCACAAGTTAGAACCAAAGTTGGAAGCAACTAGTGTGATAGCCTAGCTAGGGTTTGAATTGTGAATTTAGTCTCTATGAAATTAGATGAGGTACTATGCCAATGATGCGAACATGGTTAATGAAATGTGAATTGAACCTAGGAACATCCACTTTATTTAGCATGGTCAACTCCTAATTATATGCATGATCATATTGAAAGTGATTGCATTGTGGAATCACTTTCTTTAAAAAAAAATAAAGAAATAGGAATTACCTCTATTTGAAGGTAATGAAAATTACTTGTTTAGGAGAATTGAACCAATTTTCTTTTTCAATTGTGTCTAACACTTATTAATACCTTGGTGTTGGACATGTAGAAGAAATGGATCATAGCTAGATGAATAACATGCTTGATCCTTCTAGGTGACTCATAGAAGAAGTCATTAATTGAGTGAGAGACTTTGCATCAAAGGCAATGGATCAACCTTACTTTATTTTAGATGAAGGGATAAGGTGTTTGTGATACGATCCTATCTAGGAAAGAGTACGACCGTTTCTGAATTTGAATCTTCCAAATATACAATGAAAATAAATTAGAGAAAAGCACGAAATAAGACAAAGACGAAGGATACCACAACCTAGCAGATTGATAAGTGAAGTAAAGATTCGTCACAAAGATATAAATCTTTGATAAGAACAGATAAAAGAGATACCACAATCAATAAAATTGATAAGTCAAGGAAGATTCTCCACAAAATGTTAATCTTTGATAAGAACCTGAGGCCTAAGCCAAGAACAAAGATAATCCCTCTCTTTAATGAAATAAAATTCAATATATCACTAAAAGTGTCTACATTAGTTTTTGGTACCTCTATATATAAGCACATAAATTTAAGAAAACCTAAGAACTCTACAAGAAGGCCCGAGCCCAAAAACATAAAAACATAAACATAAAATAATTTATTAAAGAATGTTCAAAGCACAAAAACATAGAAACATACAATTTCTAAAAGAAAACCCAAAGTCCAAAAACATAAACTAATTTTCCTAAACACTATCCTTTAAATGTGCTCCAAGCCATGATCTTCATATCCTTTGAATTTCTGATTGCTTGTAGCATTAGGAGCCTTGAATATATTTAATCTTCCAATCTCTTGCTCTTTGCCCTTGTCATAAGGACGATAATCTTCCATCTTCAAGTTTTTCTTGTGTGGAATCTATGGATAATCCTCTATTAATTTGTGCATCAAGTGCAAATGTGAGAAAATCCTCAAACTTTTGTATGTCAGGGTCACTTGTTAAAATTTGGATTTATGCCAATTACTATGTTTGGGTGAATCACGGAGAAGAAGGATCATATGTTCCAAACTTAGGTTAAGCATTTGGTAGTTATGAAAACATCAATTAAGTTTATCAATGATGAATGATTATCTTGTTTCTTTTTAAGATTATTGAATATGGTGTGAGTTGATTAAGAATGCTAAGTGAAATCTCCATTGGACATTAAGATAGCATGCTATCTAGATGTGAAGGTTCCTTTCACAAAGCTCAAGAGAAGAAGATGATGGATTGATTCAAAACAAAAAGGAAATGGAAAACACATAACCCATAGAAAACCAAGAACAATTAAAGGAAGAAGAAAACATAAAATGGAAAGCAAAGGAATGGTAAAAATGTGAGAAGCACGCCACTATAAGGATAGGCTAGAAGCCATGGCAACCTTGAAGATAAGTGGATGTGTGCCACCACTTGCTATACAAGATAAGGCTTAAAAGTATTCACTCCTTAGGGAGAAAACTCTCATAAATGGTTGAGACACAACAGTGTTTTTACTTCAAAATGTTCAACCCTTTTTTATGTCTAAGAGCGCCTCTTATATAGAAGAGTTTAGGGGCCTTTATGCAAATAAAAGATACCTAAGGATGTCTCTACAAAAACCTAACCCTAGCTTCTAGAAACTAGGTTAAATAAGGTTACAAAAATGAGAGAAAATAGCTAACTATGGCGTGTGCAAGGCTAATTTCGTTCTAGCACAAAAGGAGACAAAGAATGTGTCTCATATGTCTCCAAAAAATGGCCAAAGTGTGCTAAAAGCAAAGGAGACCAAAGGTACATAGGTACACTTGCTTTATGCCTTTTACTTTATACTTTATGCCTTTTCTTTACTCTCTCCTCCACATCATTTATACTCCCCAATCACCATGCGCCACCTAACAATTCTTTCTCACTCCTAATTAACATACAAAACAAATAAACATAGATTAGCATGTTGACTTAAGTCAAGTCAATTATAGTTAACAAGTCAAACCTAGTCAAAGGTCAACATGTCAACTAAAGTTGATTCAACGAAGTCAACTTAGGGAATCAAAAATAACAAACACAAATGAAAGGGATGAAGGATTAATGAACTTCCTTTCTAAACATGCTTAGTCTTCTTAAGCATGTGCCTCCATCCTTGGTTGTGGTCAATCCTTCATCAATCAATTTGCTTCAATGACTGAAATTGTATGAACACATGCAGGTATGTGATATGAGCTCTTGTTCCATCCTTTCTAATGGTATTACCCCTAGCTTTGGTTAGGCCATCTTTATTTTCTAGACTACTTGATATTGCTGTCGTTAGGCAATCAAATTACCACTACTTAACTTTAGCAACTTCAGTATTGCCAAGTTAGTAGTGAACAAACTAGTTAGGGTTAAGATAACCCTGAGTTGTCTCACAACGAATACGAAATTGATCTCAAATATTTGATTCTTATAAAAATGCAATTAAAACTAGTAAGTATAAAAATATGGGGTTTTGATATGCAAAGATTGAATGTCACACAAATAAAAGATTGTAAACACAATAATAGAAAATAGGTCAATTCCACTGCTTTTTCAAAATAGGATTCTTCATCGGTTATCTAGAGATTATTGTTAAATTAATTATTGTTGTTGATTTACAAAACAATCAATGTAAAGTCTCAATTAATTTGTTGGCATTCTCAATTTTAATCAAAGTACAGTCTCAATTAAAAGTGAGAATTTTTAGATTATCCATAGTAAATTCAAACAAAGTACAGTCTCAATTAAATTTTACTATGCCTAATCATGTCTATTGCTTTGTTCCCTCACCAAATAGAAAACTTAATTAATCAAAGTAAAACCTTGACTAATTTTAGTTAAAGTGATTACCTCTAATCAAAGTACAGTCTCAATTATTGGCAAAAACTTATTTAATCAAATGAAAGTTTCTAAATAAAATCAAAGTAAAGTTTCAATTGAATTTAAAAACCTTTTAACTCATATGATTAGCAAGCGTGTAGATTTAAAATCATTATTTTCTATTCAATTAAGAAGCAAAGGACATAGATAAACAAAAACCACAACAATAATCAAAATAACAAATACATAAATTCACCTAACCTCAGAATCCAATTAAGAAATTATAGTGGAATCAACCCTAAAAGCTTAGCCCTCCATGGCTTTGATGGAATACATGATAATATGATGAAGGAAAGAAAATAAAAGAAAGGCAAGAATGAGAGATGTGGTGGATGACGATATCTGTCAAAACCAGAGAGTTGCTAAGTGTCCCTCTTCTACTCCCTTAAGCCTCTTTATATAGGCTTCAATCGGACTTGGACTTTATCTGTTCGGTTGCTAAAATATTTTATCTTTATTTAATTAATTAGCAACTTAATTTCTATCCAATTTCCAATTCTACCCCTCTCATTTAACCATTTTTACAAAATTGACCAGAATTTGACCAAAGTTGACTGCTCCATTGACCAGTTGACCAGATTTGACCAGTTTTGACTAGTTGATTGCCCTATTAGTTGCTGACATGTGGTAGAGTACTTTCTCTCTCCAAAATTAGGGTTTCTGCAGATGCAATGGAAGAATGAAGCTGACGGTTGTGTGATGCAGATTCCGGCAAGATTGGCGACTGTTTTCTGATATGCTCCGACGAGTAATGGCTTTGCACGCGTGGATCTGTGTGCTTGCTCAAGCATGGTGCTGCTACGACTAATACCATGGTTGCTGGTGGCAGCTAGGGTTTGAGGAGAAATTAGGGTTTCTCATGGGAGAGATGAAGATGATGACGTGGCACCATTTGGTTGGTTGAATTTTGAGTGCTTGGATGTCGCCACGTGTCATTCTCTAATTTGTTAGTTTAATAAGTCGAGGATTATGACACATGTCATCATGTGGTTGGACTGATTTGAAAGGTGGGGATTACTACATGGCATAATCTGGTTGAGTTGAATTTAAGTGGTATGAAGGGTGCAACTTAGTAAAAACTGGGGGTGCAGAATAGGTGTTTGTGGTCCACTTGCAGGAGGAGTGTGTAAATAAAAACTGGGGGTGCATTTAGCTCCTGACTATTTCTTTCCAGAATTTGCTGATTTTGGACTTATTTTGTAACTTTGAATATTTCAAATCCACACTTTTAATGACCCAAATTAAACTTCAGCTACATTAACAAACGTTAGAATATACAATAATATCTTATGCAACTAAAATCAATTTTTACGCCATTTTTACCTTACGTACTCAATAAATCCAATAATCGCAAATCCTAATTAAAGCAATCCTTAAGCACAAAAATTCTATTAAAACCCCAAATTTAAATATTAAATGAGGCCAAAATTTTGAACTCATCACTACTCTTCCTCTCTTGCTTGTGATTTGGGCCTTCCTTTTTGGCTTGGGAAGAAAAGGAAGGGTGATGCACATCTTATTTTGGAAGAATTTTTTTGTAGGCAAGTAACACCTTAGTGAAAGCTTGCCCCTTTTCTTTTTCTTCTTTATCTTTTCTTATTATATTTCTATCCTTATTAACTTCTTGAGGTGATAGAGGTAGTAAAGTTGTCTTTTTCCCATTTTTGAAGAAAATGTATTGGTTGGTATGGCCATCATGTAAAGTTTGTTTATCAAATTTCCATGGCCTACCTAGTAAGATATGTGTGACTTCCATGGGAACAACATCACATAGCACCTCATCTTTGTAGCTTCCTATAGAGAAGTTAATTAGGACTTGTTTATTGACATTTATTTCTTCCTCTTTACTTATCCAAGCAAGCTTGTAGGGCATATCATGAGGAATGGTATCTAAGATAAGCTTTTACACCAACCTTGTGCTAGCCACATTGGTACTACTTCCTTCATCAATAATTAGAGAGCAAACCCATTTGTTAATTTTGCATCTAGATTGAAAAATAGTTGGCTCAAGCTCACTTTGATCTTGACCTATCATGCGCCTTAATAACATAGGATCTTTCTCAAAAATTTTAGTTTTACTAGAGGAAGAAGATTCTTTTGAGGAGAATGGGAGATGAGTGTTCACTTTCAACATCATTACTCTTCTTTAAAATCATGGTCCTCTTGGTTAGGCAATTTAAAGCAATGTGATTATAACCCAAACATTTAAAACATTTAATGAACTTGATCTTGGAGAAGTGGAATGGTGAATGTGATCACTTGGTGACTTACTTTGACTTGGTGGTTCTTGATGAGAGTTAGAAGGGAACTTATCATGTTTCTTTTTATCCTTTCCCTTTCAAGAGTGACTAAAGTAGTGGTTGGGTGAGTAACTCTTCTTTGCCCTTCTTTTTCTTTTCAATTGAATTTCAATCCCAAGGGCAAGTGTGAAATGAAAATATTCTCAAGAGTGGAGTACTCATACAACTCTACTTGGTCTTATATGTCACTCCTAAGACCACTCACAAATCTTTTTATTTTCTCTTTCTTAGTTTCTTTTATTTCAACCCTACGCATTTGAGACTCTAATTCTTTAAAGTATTCACTCACACTCATAGGACCTTGGTGAAGAGTTTGGAACTTCAAAAGAAGTTCCTTCCTTTATGAGGGAGGAACAAATCTAGTGCGCATAAGAGTTTTAATGTCCATCCAAGAAGCCGCGGGTGACCCTTGGTCATATGTCTTACAAACACCAAGTATTGGCATACTCCAAAAATCCTAAAACTACTAGATCAACTTGTGCTTGATCCTTTACATGATTTTCATTGAAAATTTGCTCAACTTTATCTTCCCAATCAAGGATGATTTTGGGATCACTTCCACCATAGAACGTAAGAATCTTTGGAGTTTGCTTGTCTTTTGATGGGTTACGCCTAGAATGCCTTCTTTTCCTAGCCTCTCTTTCTTGCTCTTTAGCTTCAAGCCTTTTAATGTGCTATTGGATTCTTAGGTCACTTTGCTCCTTGTCTTTTCTCAAATGTTCAAAGGCCTCCTTCCTAGACAACTCCAAATCCTGAAGCAATCTCATCAATGTATTGTTTTTGTTTGGATTAGGTGCATTTGATGAACTTGCCTTGTTTCCTACAACAAAACACTCAAAGCCGAGACAAAATAAGTGATTAGGGGTTAGACAACATGAAAACCGAGACCAATTCACTACAAGAAATTCATTGATTATCGACGGAGATGTTCCGATGGATAACTATCCGTCGGTAAAGTTTACTTTTCGACAAATGTACCGACGAATATTGATGATTTATTTACCGATGAAAGGATCCATCGATAATGTCATATGTGAATGGGGTTTCTTATTTACCGACGGATGGATCCGTCGGTAATGTGGTAGGTGTAACTTACCGACAGAGTTTTCATATTTACCGACGGATGAGATCCTTCGGTAAATTCTCGGCCAAATGAAAATAAGATTTCACTTTCCCCTCCACCATTTTCAGTTTACCCCTTTCCCCCAAAATCGCGAAAACCCAATGCCTTAGGATTGATCAGAAAATCGCCGTGACCACTGCATGTGCCGCTCCACCATGATTCTTCCGTTCATGCCCTGACCTTTTCGTGCGTTCTCTAGCGTAATTTGTCACTGCCTCATCTTCTTCATGCATTCTCCGGCGCGAGCATCCTGTAGCGTAGTGTGTGTGGGTCTTGGACGACGACGCGTTATCCGGCGATGTCAACATTGTAGTGGTAAGTGTCAACTTCCATGATGTTTGTTTGAATTTTTTATCCCAAAACTTGTTCTCACTGTCGTTGATTCTGAAATTGGTAAGGGGGAGATGATGTCCAGTTGGGTTTAGCAGTGGTGGGCAAGCGTGAAAGCTGCAATATTATGGGTTGTTTGCAAGAGACGTGAGACACTAGGTTTGATCAATTTTCCTTTTCTGACTTCATTGCATTTCTGAATTGATTGCTTTGTTGGATCCGAATTTGATTGCTTGGTTTTGTTTTGGATTCCATTAAGTTATTAAGTTGATTGATGCATTGTGTGACTGTGTTATGTCTCATATAAGCATGTCTCGTTGGGTTGTGTTTCCCAATTCAGTGGTCATTGCTAGGTGTGTGCAATTTTCCCCTTTCATTGTCTCGATCCCTTATTGAGTGATGTGTTCTGTTTTTTGTTTGATTGAGTTGGTTGATTAGGGATTTGGTGTAGTTTTGAACAAATTCGTTGATCAAATTGTGCATCAAGTTTAATTATGTTCTTATTTCTAAAACTGTGAAATTGGGCATCCTTAACAGCCACAAAGATGGGTGATAAACTGTGAAACTGGGCATCCTTTACAGCCACAGCCACAACCATTGAATCAATCTCAACTTTCATACAAAAAAGCCACAAATTTAATTTTTTATAAGTTAAGTCTTGTGAGAATAGTTTAGAATCACTTTTCACCTCCCATATAATAATCTCATTCTAAAAATTTGAACTACATAGGGTATGATTAACAAAAATATGAATTGCATTAAAGGAGTGAATAAAGTTTCAAAGCTGCCAAGAATTTGAATAATATGAGCCTATATCAACTAGGTTATGAGACCTCAATCCTAAGAAGGGAGAGAGAAACCCCCTAAGAAAGAAACTTAAATTGGAATTGTTTTGAGATCTGGAAAAATAGTTTGTTTTCACTTAGTTTAGAGTATATTTATATAACTATTAAATATGAGTAGTTAACCTTGTCTAGGTAGTTTAGTGGTAGTTCTACCCATGCTTTAGCATAAACTTAGTTTTATCCTACCTTTAGGGTGTTTTTAGAGGTTTTAGGTAGTGAAATTTTGAGTTTTAGGTAGGATTTCAGTTCTGATTTGTTCCTTAGGCTCCTTTAGTCATTTTAACTTTGTTGATTAGGTCCTTGGTGCTGTTTATACCAATTTTATTGTACTGCTTCTTTCATGCACATTTTTTATGTGGAATTGTTCAAGTTTGGGTCTCCAAACATCAATTTTCGTGCAACATGTTATTGTAGACTTTTGCATTAGTTTTCATCATTCATATACCAATTTCGCATAATAGATTTCAAATTAGAGGAAAAAGGCAAAAAGTCAACTCTTGGTCAACTTTTCAGCTTTTCAGCCAAGTTACTGCATTCTTTCTTTGTTTTTGTTAGTTTTTCTGTCCTTGGTTTACTTTTTCTGCATAAAAATAGGCCACACAACTTAGTCACACTAATTCAATGAAAAAAATAATGAAGTTAGGTATTTAACTAGACTAGAGATTCATAAACTAGCCATACAAGTTAGTTTCCACCTCAGTTTTCGTTTTCCTTGATATTGCTCACTTTTAGCTTAATTTTCATCTTTCATATACTGAATACATTGTTTTTGCATCAATCCTCAACATTTCCTTTGCTAATTGGATAGTCTTAAGCTCATTTTGACCAATTTCTAGTTGACTTTTGTGTTTTCTCTAGGTAGATTTGAATTTCCCTCCAAATTTTGTTTTGTGATGTCTTCTCCACATTTCTTTTGGTAATTAAAAGCTGTCCAAGGGTGTTTATAAAATTTGTATGTAGTAGTTTATTTCAGCTCTAATTTTGGTGAGTTTTAGCATAGTTTAGTGCTAATATTAGGTTGTTAATATGTATTATAGGTTGTTAATATATAGAAAATTGAATTCATGGAATGAGATGAACTGTTTATTTGCATTTCAAATTGTAAACTGAAATAAACTGAAGTTTATTTGCAAATTGTATAACAGATTCAATCAACCATTACTTATGCTTGTTTATTTGGGTAGATGTTATGCTTGTTTTGATATATTCATTTGCATGAAGACTAATATTTATTTATGCACTATGATAGGGGAGGAAAGGGTGAGGGTGGATCTGGAGGTAAATCACAGTAGCAAGGAAGGATTTCCTTAAAAGGTTGCCTAATACCTTTTGTGAGGTATAATTTCTTTCCACTTGATGTGATTCTTGCTAAGTATTATCATGCTGCTGATTTAAGTAGTCAATGAACTGTATTAATGTAGTTAATGAAAATGTAAAGTAAGTGTCTAACAAAGTTTTAAATGGTAAAATGTTCCTTAAAATAAAGTCAATTACTCTAAACAATAAAGAAATCACAATTTGACTGTAAAACCTAAAAATAGACTAATAAAGACAACAAGAAAGAAAATTTTAGCTAAAATGGTCTGCAGAGTCATGGGACTTGCATTCCAATTAAGACATTGTAGTTGTGTTAGTATTTGGATATCTTACTTAATTAGTAAGATATATCTCGACAATGTCATGATCTTAAGCAATACATGGGACATACATGTCTCCACTTTATTTCAATTCTCCCCATTACATTCTAATTTAAACCATTTATTGTGGTATAGAACATGGGCGAACTTGCTTTGAATAGTGCATAGATGTATGATCGTTGTTATAGTGGTAGAAGGGGATTGAAGGAGTCTTTTGTCTTAGGCATTGAAGAGTTTGTTCGAGTAGCAAGACAGTCTAGATATTTTGAACTTGAAGGTGGGATTAGATGCCCTTGCATTAAGTGTGAATGTACAAGGATTTTGACATATGAGATTGTAAAAGTTCACCTTTATAAAAAAGGGTTCATACCAAATTACTAGATTTGGACATTACATGGTGAAGATATACCAGTTGTTGATTTAATTGAAGGTGATAATTTTGTCCCTAGAGATGATGTACATACTGTTGAAATGGAGCAATTGTGTGACATGGAAGAGATGGTCAATAACTCTTTGTGTCAATTTCAATCAAACCAACAAACCAACGACACTAACTTAGAAGAGTGTCCTAATGAATCCACACAAAGGTTTTATAATTTGTTGGCAGAGGCAAATCAACCTTTATTTGAAGGGGCAAGAGACTCTAAATATTCAGTATGTGTTAGACTTCTATCTTATAAGTCTAATTGGAATATTCCCAACCAATGCTTAGAGGCTTTCACCAAACTTTTGTTAGATCTCACACCACCAAATATGAGCTTGCCAAAGAGTTATTATGACGCTAAGAGGTTAGTATCAAAGTTGGGATTGAAGGCTAAGAAGATTGATTGTTGTGTGAGTGGTTGTATGATCTTTTATGAGAATCATAATGGAAACAAAGATGTAGCATTTCTTGAATGTAAATTTTGTCACAAACCAAGATATCATCCACTTCATCAGGGATCAAGGCTCAAAAAACCAATTGCAGTTAAGTTAATGTTCTATTTGCCTATAATCCCAAGATTACAAAGAATGTTTGCTTCTATGCAAACTGCGCCACATATGACTTGGCATCATGAAAACCAAAGCCAAGCAATGTTACGCCACCCATCTGATGGTGAAGCCTGGAAGCACTTTGATCGTAAACATCCTACCTTTGCGTCTGATCCACGCAATGTGCGACTTGGTCTATGTTCAGATGGATTTAACCCTTACATTCAGGCTGCATCTTCACTATATTCTTGTTGACCCGTGATTGTTACTTCATACAATCTTCCTCCAGAAATGTGCATGTCAAAACCTTATATGTTTTTGAGTTGTCTTATACCAGGGCCATCCAATCCAAAGGCCTCTATTGATGTTTACTTGGAGCCTTTAATTGATGATTTGAAGAAGTTGTGGGTTGGTATCTTGACCTATGATGTTTCAAGGAAACAAAATTTTATGATGAGGGCATGTTTGATGTGGACTATTAATGACTTCCCTGCTTATGGGATGTTATCTGGTTGGGGCACACATGGTAGATTGGCTTGTCCGCATTGCATGGAGCACAATAAGTCATTCACGTTAAATTATGGTCGCAAAATTTGTTGGTTTGACTCACATCGTAGGTCCTTACCTAATGACCATCCCTTTAGGAGAAATATTAAAGCCTTTCGAAAAGGGCAAGTTGAAATAGATGGGCCACCTCCTAGGTTGACACCATTACAAGTTTGGAGAAGAGTGAAACATTTTCCAAAAGTCACTGAAAACGGTGTAACACGGATAGATGGATATGGATAGTGGCATAATTGGACAAAAAGAAGCATTTTTTGGGATCTTCCATATTGGAAAGATAATTTGTTAAGACATAATCTTGATGTAATGCACATAGAAAAAAATTTCTTTGAGAACATATTCAATACTGTTATGAATGTGATGGGAAAGACAAAAGACAATGAGAAGGCAAGAAGGGATTTAGGATTGTATTGAAAGCGAAAAGACTTGGAGTTGAAGGTTCAAGATAATGGGAAAATATTAAAGCCTAAAGCGAATTACACTTTAACTCCAGATGAAGCTAAATCAGTTTGTCGGTGGATAAAGGAACTTAAGATGCCAGATGGTTATAGTTCCAACTTGGCTAGATGTGCTGATGTTGAAAAGGGAAGAATCCATGGAATGAAAAGTCATGATTGCCATGTATTCATGGAGTCATTACTTCCTATTGCATTTAGTGCTTTGCCCATTCATGTTTTAAATCCTCTTACTGAAATTAGCCATTTTTTCAAAGATTTGTGCTCTGCAACATTAAAAGAGGAATGCCTAAGAAGAATGGAGGAAAATATTCCAATTATTCTCTGCAAATTAGAGAGAATATTCCCTCCTGGATTATTTGATTCCATGGAACATCTTCCTATTCATCTCCCCCATGAAGCATTGTTGGGTGGACCAGTGCAATACAGATGGATGTATCCATTTGAAAGGTACTAAAGGACCTCCCTATTCATATTTATAATTAATTTTCTGACCAATTTTTTTCATCATGATGTATTTTTTTATTTGTATAGATTCATGGGTGATTCAAAATGATCAATAAAAAATAAAGCAAGAGTTGAAGGTTCTATTTGTGCATCTTATTTACACCGTGAGACAACATACTTTTGTTCTCATTACTTCAACAACTTCATGTTGTCACCACGCAATTGGAGGAATGAAGTTGAATGTCAAAGAGATGTGTCAACGTTGTCTGTTTTTCAGCAACAAGGTCGACATGCAGGGAGAGAATCGATTCATTGGCTAATGATGTCGAGTTCAAATCTGCTCATGTTCATGTGTTAATCAATTGCACTGAAGTCAAACCATATCTTGAGTAAGTTATATCCTCCTTTGTTAACAAATTTGTGGTCAATTATATGTAAGCCTATAATTAATTTACCATTGCAATCTATTTTCACCAGCTCATTCCTTACGGGCTTGCAAATACCTGAGAGCAGTGCTTCTGCTCGTATTCATTCAGAGTTTCCTGAATGGTTCTAATATCAAGTATGTATTGTACCATTAATTATGCAACAAATGGATTTTAATGTATCATAATTTTACATCTATCTTTCTATATTTGTAGGTTTATAACGAGCCATTAAGTGTTAGAAACCAAGACCTAAGGGATTTGTCAAATTGGCCAATGAAATGTGTCAAAGAATGGCACACGTACTTCGTGAATGGGTACAAGTTCCATACTAACGCATGGAGCAAAGGGAAAAAGACTATAAATAGTGGTGTTCATGTGAAGGGCCTTACCGAAGGAGGTGAAGATGATTTTTATGGGATCATTCATAGAATATATGAACTAGAGTACAATACTTCTAATAAACCGAAGAAAGTTGTACTCTTTTTTTGTGAATGGTTTGATCCCTCAAGGAAAGGTACAAGAGTGGATCCTAAATATAACATTGTGGACATTCACATGACTTCAAGGTACCAACCATTTGATCCATTTATTTTGGCATACAATGTTAGACAAGTATATTATGTACAATATCCACCATCTCGAAAAGACAACTGTGGTTGGTGTGTTGCAATTAAAACAAAGCCGAGAGGTCGCATTGAATCAAATGAGGTGGAAGACGATGTCCCTTACCAAGTTGATGAAATGTCACATGTCAACGAAGTAATTGAAGTAGAACGTGTATATGGATTTCATCACATAGAAGGTCATGATGAAGAGTTGGAACAGGAGGAGGAGGAGGAGGAAGAAGAAAAAGAAGAAGAAGAAGAAGAGGAAGAGGAGGAGGAGGAGGAAGATCTAGATGAAGAAGAAGAAGAAGAAGAAGATGATGAAACTGAAGAAGTGGATGAAGAGGACGACGACGATGAGGATGAAAGTGGTGATAATGACTAACTTTTTCTTTTTTGTTTTTGTACTTAACTTTTTAATATGTTTGTCTTTCTTTTTCATTTCATTAGAACTTTTTGTTGTTGTACTTCAACTTGTGTAATATGTCTAATGAATAGTTATTAAGTTGGTATATTTGTTTGTTATCATACACCATCTTAATTTGTTTGATACTTAGATCC
>Ga0214543_1006665_pt1 | contig 20377 bp, 10 predicted proteins | sample CNSS2metaG_FD_160094 | JGI IMG/M metagenome (GOLD analysis project Ga0214543, IMG submission 160094) | Root nodule microbial communities from cowpea collected in UCLA plant growth center, Los Angeles, California, USA - CNSS2 | ecosystem: Host-associated > Plants > Roots > Nodule | place: USA...
TTTTTTTTTATTTTTTTTTTTTTTTTTTTTTTTTTTTTTTTATTTTTTTATCTTACCGTCTCCGCTTCCCTTCCATATTTACCACCCCTATTTATAATATATGTGTAATCATTACCTTAAGTTAGAAAACACTATATATTTTTTCTTTCAATTTCTTTGGTTAGTTTCGTTTCTTACGGATTAAAGCTCTCCATATTTTTTTTTCTTTTCTAACTTGTATTGAATTAAATCTCAAATAACATTTATTATCCATCTTATCCGATGCAAATACGTGGAACAGAGAATTGTGGTGAAGATTCTTCCCTCTCTTTTTTTTTTCATTATATATCAATATATGAGTTTATCTATTATTATATATACACGTTTACTGTAACCGTAATTAATATATATTTTATATGATTATATATATATATATATATACCAAAGCTATACATGAAACTGTATAATTCCCAATAAATATTGGGAATGAGCATATATAGTGCACGGAATTGATTCCTGGGAGATGAAAAAAAAAACATATAATATTAATAAGTCTTTATTAATTAGCAATAGTAGCTATTCGAACAAAATAAGTATGGCCACAAAAGAAATTTAGTACTAAGATTGTAGCATATGAACCCCTTCATCTTTCTTTCCTGATTCTTCCGATATTTAATTAATTTCGATCTTATATATTTGATTATAAATGAAAAAAAATTATTTTATTGTAGAGTTCTCTTTTCCAATGACATCATAGGTGAAGACACCATCATTTCACAATAGTTTTAGATCATCGATAAGAGGCTGTAAAATACCCATATATTGTTTTAGTTGGAGTACTTGGCCGAAGTATTAGACAAACTAGAAACATGTACAATTTGATCATACACATTTTAAGGGATAGGTTATAGGGAGTAAGAATACAAGCTAACAAGAATATGAGATGTTGAACCTTGGATGTAAGGAATGAACACATCAAAATGCAAACTAAGTCTTATGTAACGTTCTAGTCGGAAATTACTTATTTAAAATTAAAATTAATAAAAAAATATTAATAAAAACCATTTATTAATAATATACTTTCCCAAAATGTGGGAAAATTTTAAAATTTTATTTTATACGCGCCAAAAGTTAAAATCCGTAAATCCATTCACGCTTACAAATTTAAAACAATTCATAATAACTAATTACAAATATAGTCTTATAAAATCCATAAAGATAATCCCAAGTAAAACTCTCATACTAGCCCCACTCTGGCTCTAAGTATCCACATGCTCACTTGCATCAACATCTGCTCCCATGTAACGAGTTACATAGTTACATGATAATCGGTAAACACATACAGATAGGATGACTCAAAAATAAAATATACATCACAAGGTACATTATAATAAAAAATTAAAACCCCTGACAATTCTGATACACTCCAAACTCAGACCAAAACCTTCAAATCTCCCTCTAGACGCCTCTTGATTCTACATCCTTTGATGAGTACATTGATCGATCTTTGCTGCCATGAGTGTCTACTCGCCCCTCCGACTATAGGCCACCACCTATAGTCCACACGAGGGTAAAACTTGTCACGACCACAATCTATGATACCAAGTGGAGTTCCCCAATACGAACCATAGTCCATATTTGTCCCAAGACTACCAAACTCGTCGGCTAACATCGAGGAGGGTAATCTTCTGGAACTCATTTGTACAAGCCACGATCTCGTACACTCCACTAGACTACCAAACTCGTCGACTAACAATAATTGTAATTTTGTTTTTTTGTTATGATAAAAAAAGTAAATATAATATTTTTACTAGTTTATATAAAAAATTTGGAATTACTCTTTTCGTTCCTATATTCATTCAAAAATATGAAGTTGGTTTTTCAATGTTTTTTAATATCAATTTAGTTCCGATTTTTGGAAAAATGATGTAATTTGATCATTTCTCGTTAAATTTCTTTAATCATATCAAAGTTTTTTCATCAAAATTAAAGTTGTGAATAATGATGATTTGCTTTGTTGGTATAATTGACATAATCCTAGTGTCAAATTTGATGAAAAATCATTGCTCCATTTCAATAAATTTGACGAAAATGACCAAATTGCATTCATTTCTAAAAATCGGGACCAAATTGAGACTAAAGAAAACTAGATGACCAACTTGACATTTTTAGATGATAACCAAAATTTTGACATCCCCAAAGTATTGGTTCAAGATCCGCAACTGTCTAACGTATATTTGAATATATATTATTTGTATTTACTTTCAAATTTAATTAAAATATTTTAACATATAACATAAAGTTATAATAATATAACATATACTATGAAAATATAATAATAGCAATTAAAATAATTAATCTACAAATAAAATAAATGAATACATCATTTTTAGTATTTAATTTTTAAAATAATAAGATAAACAACTCAAATTTGTAAAAATTATGTATTTTAAATCTATAAATATATCATTTAAATTAATTAATAACTATATATTTAATAAAAACCATATCAGTTAAAATAAAAACCATAAAATATGTTTAATAATATACATATTTAAAATTATTAATTACAAATGATGAAAAATCAGTTAGACGACACAATATCACTAACAATGAAAACTTAAATAATTGCATAATCATACTTACTAGTTTTAAATTTATATTTATTGATATAATTATTCTTTAAAAAGATAAATATTAACAATTTATAGCAATTTTTTTTTATTTTTCAGCTAACTATATGATTATATATTTTGAATTTTTTAATTATTTAAAAATTTTAAACATAAACTGAAAGAATATTTTAGTTAAACAATTTTAAAAAAATTGACATTATACTTAGTCTATTACATTCCTAAATAAAAGGAATTAAACTATAACTATAAATTATGAGTAAGATCTCCCTCTAATAATATCAGAGTTAAATTGTGGAGTTTAATAATATTACCAATAAGGTAGCTGATGTTCTTGAATCTATTTTTTTTTTTTTTAGATTAGTAGTACTTTTTACAATAATACTAAACGTAAGATATTATAATAAAAAGTGTTTGAGTAAATTCAACTAAAGAAATTCATAATCAATTATATTCACTTTGTCTATTTTTTTCTTCATCTTTAGCAAACATAATATTGAATGAAAGGTATGAAAATGAAGTGGTGAGAAGGGTGGGTGGTGTCGGTGATAGAAAGAATGAAGGTGTTATGATGATAATAATAAAGCACATGGAAAACATTGCATGTGTATTTATTAGGTATGGTTTTGTACGAGCACTGAGCTAGGGTTTTGTATTTTCATCATGTGCATCACATTAAAGAACCAACAAATGTTTCATGGAATATTTGTAAGATGCTATCAACATGCCTAGTTTTAAATAGTTTATAGTATTTGGGTAATTTTTATATCAATAATTTGGAACTCTATGACCCAATGTAGGTGGAGATTTTTACTTCAATATGTGTGCATCTAAAGTAAAGTTTTTAAAAATTATTTTAATTTTTCATATTTATCGGCGGTTTTAAATAGGTCTTTGTACAGATTAATTATCATTATATTATAATTTAGTCACACGTGTTATTAATGTAAAATTATAATTGTAATTGGATAATTTTCATTTTTTTTTTCTTTTCTCAATCACATTAAATATAATAGACTTAAACTTATTTAAATAATTAAATGAAAAACTCAAGTCTTTAAAAGTTTTATTTAGTGTGTTTGATTAGACTCTCTAATGTCCGATTAGGAAATTGTTTACTCTATTAAAAATAATGTAAGTATAGGTAGAGTTAGTCGACTTAAGTCATCTACTAATAAATTTAACGAGAATTTTAGTAAATCAATACTTATAAGTGTTGTGAAAAAGCATGAAATTAGAGATAACAGAAAAAAGGGCTTTGTTGTAGATTATGTAAGAACAATTACATGAAAACAAATTGATTCTCTAAATCATTCATAGTTGATATTTTCATCCATTATTATATGACTATCATTCATTTAATTTTCAACGATGCATCAATCAATTTATTAAGTTTCTCACATGTTAGCATAGACGTGTGAGTTTTTACCTTTTTACCTCTTGAATTATACAAACAAAAAGTTATTAAAATTAAGCAAACTGAAAAGAATTCATAATTAGAGAATAAAGATGAATTCAACAAGTGTTCTAACATAATCATAAGAGTAGAAGTCAAAATTTAAAAAAATAAATGAAGTAGACCATGTAAGACCCGAAAAAAATTAAATAAATAAATTAATATTTATTTAATATAAATGCGGATAAAAAGGATATTTATAGTAATTAATGCGGGGAGTTATGACAAGTAATAGTACTAGTTCAAGTGATTGAGAGTACTTAAATATGTTGAGAGAACTTGGGTTTGAGTTTGGTATATGTCATTAGTGTGTTAATTTAATTGTGTACTTATTTTACATGTATGCTTGACCATGGAGTGTGATAATATAATCATAGATGTATATGAATTATCATGAAACATGGAATGATTTGATGGTTGTGAATTGATTGGTAAACGTGTGGTTGTGTGTTTGAATCTTGGCTAGTGTGTTATAGTCTATATCTTTTATGTTTTGTGGTTGTGTGTTTGAATCCTGACTAGTGTGTTATAGTCTATATCTTTTACGTTTTTTTTGTGATAAAGTGGAGAAACCATAAAGATTATAGTAGTCGTTAAGGAAACAAGAGAGATATGAGCTGGACAATTATATTGTAGGAACCACCATGATAATGGGCCTTAATTTCGTTTTAATTTTATTAAATAAAATTAATGGGCTGCAAGGTATGAATAAAAGTGAGTTAAGGAGAGGAATAAGATAGCATAAAGACAAGCCACCTACATTGAAAACAAAACCTGAAATTGAATTGGAAGGCCAATTGGAGTGGGCAGTAGTGGAAGCCAAAGCGTGGACATGTTTTGGATCAAGAAGGGACTAAGTGTTTCAACTTGAGCAAGTATTCCAGGTTAGGGGAACTACAATCATATTTTTATTTATTTTGATGTAATTACTTGATGTGTGGATGTATTGGAGCTGGATAGTTACGGTGTAGGAACCACCATGATAATGGGCCTTAATTTGATTTTAATTTTTTAAATAAAATTAATGGGCTACAAGGTATGAATAAAAGTGAGTTAAGGAGAGGAATAAGATAGTAGAAAGACAAGCCACATACACTGAAAACAGAACCTGAAATTGAATTGGAAGGCCAATTGAAGTGGGAAGTAGTGGAAGCCAAATCGTGGACATGTTTGGGATCAAGAAAGGACTAAAAGTTTCAACTTGAGCAAGGATTCCAGGTTAGGGGAACTACAATTGTATTTTTTTTTATTTCGATGTAATTACATGATGTATGGATGTATTGGGTGGTTCTTGTTCCCTGTAAAAATCTAGTTTCGTTGAGTTTTTGGAAAATTTCCAAAAATTGCCTGGCACCAATGAAGGCCCACCAGACAACTCATGTGATTCAACCCAGAATTTGGGTTCTACGTAGAATCGCCTGCCAGTGAGGAAGAACCGCCAGGCGACATGAACATAAATGGTTTGATTTCTGCAATTTTGGAGTTCTATGATGTTTTTGAATGCATTGAAAATTCCTATGCTTGTATGTGAATGATTATGAATGTAAATAATTGAAAATTGCTACTGTTGAGGGTAGTTTGATGATTGAATGCTCATAGGAGTTTGTGGGTTTTCACCAAAGGCGGGGAATGAATGATACATAGGATTCTGGATTTTAATGATAGTAATTTGGTAACTTGAAGCTGTTATAGGTTACTTATGCATGTTGTACAATAGGATTGGATGAATTCTTGTGCTAATAGGATGATGAGTCGAAATCTTGGGGGTTTAGGGTTCTCTCGCAGGTGCAAGAAATTCTAGAAAATGTCAAAATCTGATGCACCGCTTGGTTGCACGTTCATGCTAACCGGCAACACATAAGAACCAACAGTTATGTGTTGGTTGTGTGGTTTGCGCGTTGGAAAAATTGTTAGGAGATTTAAGTGGAATTAATTATGTGAAAATAGGAGAAGATTGGATTGTGGGTACCTTATGAATATTAAGTAGTAAATATGATTGATGGATTTGAATCAACTAGGTGTGGAATGGAATAAGATTTGAAAGAATGAGTACAAGGGGGTTGTTGTAGTATGTGGTGTGGTTTGAGTTATAAAACGTTGTAGTGGCTAGTCATGTCTTAGTTGTAAGAATGGTGCTTCATTCCCTAGTTCAAACTTGTAAGTATTGGAATTTTATGTATAAGGGCATGAATATGTGGGGATACTAAGGTGTAATTAGTATATTGTAAAGTGTTGTTGATTATACTTGACGTGAGCATGTATTCTTCATAAGTTGAATCGAAATGCTAACATGAATTCTAAATAAGGGAGTAAATGTATGAATATGCATAGAAAAAGGGAGGCAGGTAAGATGGAATGGGGTATTTAAGTTGTAGTCTGTCATACCAAAAAGGATTGGCATTCTATCTGTGTGAAATTGCATAATTTATGTGCCTAAAACTTGTTGGAGTGCCTAAAACCAGTATAGTGTGAGTTACTGGTGTAGTGCCTGACAACGAGGTTGGAACCGTCAGGCGAGAGCAACAAAATAGGAAGTCACTAGAACGCTTGGTGCCTGACGCTGAGGGTGATTCCACCAAGCGATAGTTGAATGGGCAATACATGGTGCCCGGTGGTGAGGATGATCCCGCCAGACGATAATTGTTAAACAAGGACCTCTAGAGTGCGTGGCGCCTGATGACATGTGGTGTCCGCCAAGTGGTCTAGAGCGATATTTTGCATGGCGACGTGGGAGTTGCGCTAGGGGATAATGCATGTAGTGATGGGTTATGATGAAAGATTTTAAAATAGCTTTGGATGAAGGCCTTAAGGAGATGACTTGCTGGGGGGCCATTTACGAGTTGTAGCTTGTAATGGGGAGTTAAACATGTGGCCGTTCTATGTTGTAGCCTGATGGTAGTTGGAATTTCGGTGTGAGCATGCTAGTTGTGGCTAGTACATATTGGTTTCACTTGATTACCCTTTACGGGTTAGAGCTAGTGAGATCGGTAGTCTTGTGATAAATATGGATTGTGGTTCATATTGGGGAGCTCCACTCGGTGTTGTGGATTGTAGTCTGTAACAGGATAATTCCCACGTGTGATCTACATGTGGTGGCCAGTAGATGGGGGAACCACGAGTTGGAGTTTGTGATAACAAAAGTCATCTTAAGGATATAATTAAAGTGTGTAGAATCGGGATGCACACGATGGTGGTTGTGATTGCTTATGTGTGAGGATGGTAGTCCTTAGAAGGGTTGTTGGTTTAACTTAATAACCGAGATTTGGGGTAAATTGTTTTGCTTATTACTTCTCTTGTTTTAAGCTCACCGTATTTGCTTGTGTTTGGCGATGATTGTGTAACTTATTACATGGGAGTAGCTGGTGTTGAAGGTGAGGATATGGATGCTTAGCGTCGGAGAGAGGGCTAGTGGGGATTCGATTAAAGACTTGTATTTCTTTTATTTCAATTTTAGTATGTTTATGAGATTTGGAATTGTAATCTTTTAATTGTATTATGTTAGAACATTAAGGAAACATCTATGTAGTACATCATATCATTAAAGTTCATCTTATGGATGGTTCATCAAATCATCTAGTGAAGTTTAATAGACTAGAATATTAATTAGACTCATTTGTCTATAAAGTCTAATGAAGGTCGTCTATCTAAATTTGTAAACGTCTATCAAGACTTTAAAACTTATTTGATAAAGTGATTTTACTTAAAGCTCAATTAATCTCAATTAGACAAACTCCAGTTAAAAATGTGAATATAAACTTAATTATAACTCAAGAAAATTAAAATTAAGTGTTCAAAATGTAATTGAAAATGTATTCATTAATCATTATCATAGTAGGTTTGGCACACTACAAAATTTCAATTAAATCTTAAATACGTTTTAGAAATGTACGAGTCCTTAAAATATTTTAAAGTGTAAATTGATGGGATCTTCATGGCTTAGCATCAGGTTTAGTGCTTGAGGTTTCCTTCTACAATGGGTTCTCTAGTGCGGTTCAAGGTGCATCTAACTAGGGCCAACTTGACTAAGGCCTAACTCGACCAACCTACTTGACTTGGACTCGACCCTTTATTGTTCATCTTGATCTGAGATCGACTTTGACATACTTGGTAGCCAAAACTTAGATAGCTAATTTTTAGTGACCAATTTCCTTTGGTAGTCAAAACCATGGTAGCTAAATTTTAGAAATCAATTTAGAGACCAATTATAATTTTTCATTATAATAGTGACTATTTTTGTAACCAATAATTTTTTATTTTGTAAATTGGTAACTTAATTGGTCACTATAGTGACTAACAATTTGTAGTCACTAAAATTGGTTACTAATAATGCATTTTCTTGTAATGGAATAAAACATTAGGCTTGAAAAAATTTTAATGTAAGTTAATGGCACTGCACCTTATGAACTTAATGTTTTCAACTCCTTCAATAACTTTCCTATAGTCATCTTCAATCAAATTTTTCGGAACATTACCGACTAATAATTTGTGTTTGGTTTCAAAAAGTGAACACCTCAAAGTTTTCCCCTAAAATCATGAAAAGTTTTAAAACCATTCAAAAATTGGATTCTTATTTGAAATCTATCTTGAAAATAAAATATAGACAACAAGATTTTTAATGAGCACAGTAAATACCTTAAATTCTTTGTTATGTATCTCCTTGAAATTTTTGTTCTACCTCTTTTGTTTTAAAAGCAATAAAGACACAACCATTGTTTTCTCCTTTCATCGTGTTTTTCATTATTCACATTTGAGTTATAAATCATCAAAAACCAAGAAACATGACAAACAAACTATAATTTTTCTTACTTTACAAGAATTTCTAGAGAAATGCAAAGTTTGGAGTCTACTCCACCACATGACTACTTAAATCAAAAGAACCTTCCCCATCAACATCCCCTACCAATAACATAAATGAAATTCATCTTACATTAAGAAAGAATAGATAAATTAACACCTAAAAACATATCATCTGGGTTTGAGTTCCACGATAAGGGTTTCGTACCTTGTCAATTTGGGGCCTAAGGTTTTTTGGGTTTGGTGGAGACTTAACAGAATGTATTGTGTAAACACAAAAATCACCACAAGACAAGTCTTTGTTTGTAAATCTTTGAGCATTTAGGATAAACGTTCTTCAAGGTGGAAGAGACGACATGTTTGAAACAATGAAACACAAATGTGAGGTCCCAGTGGGAGACGAGATAAGGTGAGGAGAGACAAATGGAAGTCCAATTCTATATCTGTAGGGAAATGAAGAAATGGGATAACACTTAGTTTCAATGAGGCAAAGAGGGAGGCAAGGTCATTGTGGGATGGAAAATGAAAACTCAGAAAGGCTCATAAGAAACACCAAAGTAGAAAAGTAAAATTAAGTGAATCTATATAAGATTTACCTACTGATCCTATTTTCATTACATATGAGTAATTTAAAGTTTTATTTTATTAATTATGTTTAATACATAAGATGCTAACGTAAAAAATAATTTAATTTAATAAGATTGTGAAAAGTGTCAAACTTACCTACAACTATAGTTATTATGTAACTGAATTTGACTTACATACAAAAAAGTCTATATAAATAGGTATTTACCTACCAATTTAAATTTGTAGGTAAATTTCTGTTCATAATACGAAATTTATATACATATTTCTATCCAATGTATTAAATAGTAGGTAAATCAACAATTTCTTATAGTGGGTAGATGATTAACTTGACTATAATACAAATGTGGAGAAACATTTACTAATGACATAAATATGATAAACAATTATCTCATAACACATTTAAATATAAAGGGCAGAAGTTAAAGAGTCAACCTTACACATTGTTTTTGTCACTTTTGTTTTTTCTTTTAGCTTTAATACATGATAGTGGTGTAAGATGGAGACGAGAGTATACTCAATATTTGAAACTATATTGAACATATAAACAAAAATGATTCATGTACACCCAAATGGTCCATCGACACTTAATATATGATGTGATAAGAAGACAAAGATAGGAAGAAAAAACTAGTATATAATAGGTATACATAAAAAATCGATGTATATATATCATTACTCATTTATAAAACAATACATATTATATGGTTTTGACTGTTTTGAAACTAGTGCAAAAATTACTTTCAAATATTTAAAAAATAATCACATTCACAATAAGAAAAATTAATTAATTGCACATATTACTAAAACTTTCTAACAAAAAAGAACTCAACTTTTACTATTTCAATAAGATATATACAAATAATTACATGAATAAATACAAAATTATTAAAGTACTCAACTATTTAAGTGGAAATGAATGCAAGTGTAGATGTCAAAGGCAAGAAATAGCGATGACAAAACAAGTTTAAGTCAACTAGCCTGCTAAATTTTGATTAATTAGGTTAGAGTTTTCAGCTCAATCGTTGACTTTTGTCCTTTCTTATTTGACCTACCAAATTGGTGATTGTTAGATCGATTCTAAACATATTTTTTTAAATAAATTAAAAAGATTATTTTTTTTTCTATTATGTTACTTGAATGGTGCAAATATACAATAATATTGTAACTTGAATATTTAACACTTGCAAATTAAGTTCCAATTTTTAATTATAATGGAGTAATTTAATATCTAAAGATAATAATTATTTTAGTTTATTCTATTAGAGACATTAATTTATCTATTAAAACTTAAAAAAAAATATTGAAAGTGTGATTATATGCATATATATATATATATATATATATATATATATATATATATATTAAAATACAAAATTAAAAATAAAAAAAAGTTAGACCCTCAACCTGCGTCATTTGATAAAATAGATTAAAATTTTTAATTCGTTTTTCTAGAACTGAATCAACCCACTTCCCCTCATTTCTTAAGAGACAAGAACAAAATGAACTAAAATAGGGATGCAAAAACCGGATGAGCACAAATTATTAATTACTAAATGAATTGGCACTATTGTAGCAATGCTTTATCACGACGGTTAAATGAGGTATGTGAAGACGGTTCAAACTGTCATTGAACTAGCCGTTGTTAAAAGTGGGGAGAAATGACGACGGGTCCCAAAACTGTTGTCATACTGGTATCATGATTGTAAGTTGCCACGTGACACGACGGTAAACTGACATGTGAAAGTTTATAATTTTTTACAAAAAAAAAAATTAAAAAATTAAACCTTGTTCCAAATTAAACTTAACCAAAAAATTAGGGTATCAAATAAGTAATTATACCTTAAAATATATTAAAAATGCAAAATTTATACGTTGTTACGAAATGAAAAATAAGGATATACTTATGTATCTATATATGGAACAAGGTAAACCTTTTTCTTTTGCTACATTATTGAATTAGTGATACAGGTTTTTGATACAACGTTCATGTTACTCATTGGAGTCATAAAATCAGGGTCTATAAACTCATATGTGTTATCCTTTCCCACTTCCACACACAAACCATGAAATACTTAATTTGATTATGAAAGCACACATTTAATAAATTTAACATACATCATCCATAATCATAGACCATAGACATTTAAGTCCTCATTGCCTACTATGATCTCCATCAAATCAATTTTATATATGAACAACGAAAACTCACTAGAAAAAAATTGGTATCCTAAGGAATCGAAGTTGCATCTGTACTCATGGTTGCAACAAACTCCGATAATGTTGCTATTGGATCCTCCCAATTTTTTGATACATGCAACCCTGTTTAATGTTACTACACACAAAACAAACATGGCATTAGTTAGGAAAATATATATACTACATATGTAAAAATATTAGTGTATATACAAACCAATGAGATATTTCGGCTAGGCTATGAAAGTTTTCAATGTTTGCGATACAATACCAACCTCTGATGTTATTATAAGAACTACAACATCACCATAAAATAAAGTCTCAACCATAACCTTTACCAAATGAGAGGGAAGACACTCACAATGTAACATGGTGAAACCTTCAAAGCACTTCTGTGGGCCACCAACTGAGAGGGAGATACATAATCAACCAAAGTGTACAACTCACATTGGGAACTGAAGCCAATGTCACCCCTTGTTTTAGCTGTAGCGAAATAACTCCCTTTAGTGCTAACTTTGACACCGGGTGAATGTTCCGGTTGTACTATAATGGGGAGCTTTTGCGAGAGTAGTAAGCTTTCTAATCACTCGTCAAATGCTTTCATGATTGCTTGTGGCTCTAATATCATCTTCTGACACTTTTGCCTGATCACCTCATGTTTTTCTCTCATCTCCTATTGTAGCTGCTCTACCAAGTCAGCTTTCATTTTTGCAAGACTTCCTCCGTATTCACATCAAAGGATGACTGAGACTGGCGTTGCGATGACCCTCTAAAGTAACTTCAAATAACCACATTGTATCTAGCAGTATGAACACGTCCAGGATGTTCAAGTTGTCCAATAACAGTATTAAGAATATCCTCTCGACCATGAGGATTGAAACCACCATGGCTTTACTGCTCAACTAGAGAATCCTGCAACAAAGAAACATACATAATTAAAATACTTTATATGCAATAAAAAGTTTATAATTAAATGATTGAAACACATTTACTTACATTCCGCTCAACTGCCCACTATAATTCATCAAACGTCCATGTTCTCGTTTTTTTAGATGGGCTTGCTTCCATTTCTCATGCTTGGATGGTGGGGATGGAGCTTTAATTGAATCTGCACTACCACCGTCATCACTAGAAGCAGAACATGCCTTAATCTTTTCTCTAATCATCTTTTGTTCTTCACCATGAGAAAGTAAATGTGGAGTCTCATTATGTGCTAGTATGAAAGTTACTTACTATTTAACACTATATATAATAAATAGTAACAAAATAAATATAAGTTATAATACTAACCTCCCATTTTTCACTTTCTCAACTTTGTAGAAACCATTGCCAAGTTTCTTCATCAATGCAAATGTACTTGGTTCAAGGACTTTCCCCTTTTCTAGCATTATATACATAAATTGTTGTCAAATTTGATTTAAATTGACGCCATTTGGTAGCAATCGAAGAAAAAATCATTGACTTCAGCGTTCTCACCTTAGGGATATCAAAAACCATCTACATATATAAGGACAAAAATATATGTTAGTAAATCTCCTTATATTTCAAAGTAAGTTTGAAAGATTTACACAATTACTTATCAAAATATCTTCCCAGATGATGTTTCTCTCTTACTCGGTAACATGATCCTAAGATGGAGTCAATATAGATATCTTCTCAAGAGCCACTACATAGAGATAAGTGTTAAAAAGTTATGCATTAGGCCTAATTGCCCTACCAAGGCGGACATCGACATTCACCGATGTTGTCCCAATTAGCTAACTTCTTGAGGGCCTTTAATCTAGTAGCTCCTTTGCCAGATCTCTTGGGAGGGCCTTCATCATTAGACATCTTCCTGTTTTAAAATGAAAATGACAAACATTAATAAAATTACTTATAAATAAAGGTGATAAATATAATTAATAACAAAAAAATTGACAATAAATTGTACATATATCTATATTCCTTCGACATGTAAATGATGTAAATGATTTTATTTAATCATTATTAATGTAAATGATTCAACCTCATAAATTTTATTGGCTTGTTCATGTTCATTATTGGTCTCCTTTTTATCGTGTAACACAACATGCCAATTTTCAGACACAGGATCGGCTACATAGAATACTTTTGAAGCTTGATATACCATAATAAATGGTTCATCTTCATAAGCTACCTTTCGAAAGTCAACCAATGTCATTCCCGATTCATCAACTTTCACCCGTTTTATTGTCAACCCATATGCATTTGAAAATAGGTACAATATGGAAGATAAAAAAATATTGACCTCTTCTGCCATATGTTAGTCACACTTGCCTTTCTTTCTTTTTTTCAAAATCTACATGAAGACCTTTCACCTTGTCATAAGCGTGAGCACCAATTAATGGAATTGAAGAAATTTCATGTTCTTGGTTTCCATTGAAGGCCTTCTTCAATCTACGATATGGATGAAATAGATTTAGAAATCTACAATGCTGAAGATAGATTGTTTTCCTCCCATGTTTTAATTGCTCATATGATGTGTTTTCTTCATAAATCGGACATGCTTTGTAACCTTTCACACTATAACCTGACAAATTTTCGTATGCATGAAAGTCATTGATAATACAAAATAACATGGCATGGATTTGGAAAGATTCATTGGCAAACCCATCAAAGATTTCAACCTCATCATCCTATAACAACTTCAAGTCATCAATCAATGGACTAAGATAAACATTAATATCATTTCCTAGTTGTCTTAGACCAGAAATCATCATAGATAATATCATGTACTTTCTCTTCATACACAAACTCGGAGGCAATAAATCACTAACAAAATGGGCCATGAACTATGATCGATACTTAAATTCCATAAGGATTCCTTCCATTTGTAGTAGTTCAACTTTCAAATTTCTTGATTCATTTTCGAATGTAAGAAATTATTTATCAATGTTCTTCCATTGCACAGAATCTACAAGATGACTAAGTAGTCCATCAAATTTTCGCTTATCAGCATGCCATCTAAGGTTTTTAGTATTAGTTGGCTTCACAAACATACTTTTAAACCTTGGAATTATTGGTAAATACCAAACTACCTTCGAAAGAGGGTCATGCTTTGTGAGCTCATCATTATTCTCTTTGTCACCATCTTTGACCTTATAACGTGACAACCCAGACTTGGGACAACTTTGTAAGTCCGCAAACTCTTTTCTATATAAAATACAATCATTAGGACATGCATGAATCTTTTCATATTCCATACCCATCAGACAAAGTATCTCTTTGTCTTATAAGGTCAAAGATAAAGAGATACTTTAACAATTGAAGCAATTTTGAAAAGCTTTTATCAGTCCACTCATTTAATGCCTTCAAATTTATCAACTTTAACACTGGTGATAATTGTGTGAAATTAGTTGAACTAGGATATAACATGGTCTCTGCATCTGTAGTCATATTTTCATACGCAACTTTAGCAAAGGTTTGTCGAGTACACAAATTCATGTGTTTCAGGCACAGTTGGAGTGTCTACCAATTCACCATGCCACATCCATGTTATATAATTCTTCAAAAATCCACCAAATAAAGATGTTCCCTATTTTCGACAACTTCCAATATTCTCTCATTCAAACAATTCACACAAGGACACCTTATCATTCCTTTATTTTCTACACTACTAACATGACATTGAGCGAATTCTATAAACTCCTTAACCTCTCTCATAATCATCACTTATATGGAATAGATCACTCCAACTCTGATCCATGTAATAATAATTTCAATACTAAATACAAATAATACTTGATACCAAGACTTTGATCGAGACATATATTTATAATATTTAATAATTTCAACACTAAATATATATAATAATTACAAGGTACAGGTCACCCCGAATTCAATACCAACACGTTGAACAAGACATTATTCATAATATTCAATGAAACACATATGTCTGATTTTAAAAAATAAAAACTAAGAATAATCAATTTACAAACTAATTATAGATATAAATAACAAAAAATAAATAAATAAATTACAAAATAACTTACCTGTGAAAACGAAGGCGGCTCTACCATGGGATAGGAGCAACAATGGCGCTTAAAGAAACGTGGAAGGGAGGAACAACGAACCAAAACCAACGGTGGTCATGGGTTCAGGATGAGAAACGCGCAACAGTGGTGGTGGGGTGGCGACGCATGCAGCGGTGGCAACTCCATTACCATTGGGTGCTCGACCAGCAGTGGGGGCGACGTTTCACAATGGCGGTGGCAGCTTCGACAGTGGCAGCGACTGCACGGGAGAGGAAAGCGTCGACGGTGGTCTGTAACGACGATGTCAGTGACAAGGTCTGTAGGCGACAGAGGGAAGAAATTGAACAGTGGTCGCAAAGGGGAAAAGTGAAAAATGAAAAATGAAACTTTTTATCAGCTAATCAACGACGATTAAGATTTAACCGTCGTTATTCGAACATTTATAAGGATGGATTTTAAGATGAGCGTTGTTTCGTTTTTCCATTTAAAATAACCGTCATTAAATTGTTATATTTATTTACTCCCATGCCATCGCATTTCTTTTGACTACGTCTACGCTGCAACATCGTCGATAAACATGTTGTAGCAATATTTTACACTAATGTGGGATCTTTTTATATCTGGAAATTAACTCTCATATTATAAACACTTGCTCCTATCATCTCCATAGAACCTCCCTATCCTCCTCCTTTCTCACAAAGCCATCAAACCCCCATTTTTTTTTCTTGATCCTTGAAAATATAATTCACTCTTAAAATCCAAAATCACAAACCCTCAATCCACTCAAGTCCCAAGTGAAAAAACTTAGTTTCTAAAATCTATAAAGAAAATTGTTGAATTTCTCACAAATTTCAAATATATATGTCAACTTTAAAAACAAAAATTACCGGGCATAAGAATTGAAAAGTCCTTGTCATAGCCATATTTGGTTTATTCACTCCGACAAAATGCAGAAACTGAAAGGTGATATTACAACAATTTATAAATTTCTTAAAATATTAGGAATTTCAAAAAAAGCAAAAAATTTATATCATATTTATGACATTACTAATATAAATATTATTCTATGGTATTCTAGCATTATTATTATTTATTTAGTTTTAATTTTAAGAAAATAAATACTTTTATATGTCTTTAATTTTTTTTAAAACATAAAGTCATGAATATTTGTTTTTAAAACTTTTAAGTTATAGAATCCAGAAATATTTAAATATGCTATTTATATATTATATATTGTATTAATAATGCTTTCGTATTTAATAATTATAAAAACAAATTTTATATGCTTTCCAGGTTTATATATATTTATTTATTTATTTATTTATATATATTATTTACTATAATTTCACATTTTTCTTTATGCTAAAATTTCTTTACACATCCCCTAAGTTTGTTATTTTGAAACCTTTTAAAAATATTTATTTAAATTTAAAATTCTTCTTTAATACATTGAATACTTCATTGTTTACAATTTAAAATTTATGCATGTAACTTAAAACTAAAAAAAAAACTTATATTTTCGCACTTTTTTTCCTTTTTCATACAAGGATAACTCTTTGCACATATATTTCACTTCTATTCTTCAAATCTCATAGTTCATAATAAAAAAAGAAGAGAGGTAAATATAATTATTATTTTCTCTTGAATTTTATTCTCAAATGTAGGGTGATGATGATAAAAAATAAGTTGAAATCCTAAAGTGAACACTCAATCAATTAGATTTTTAACTGAAAAAGAAACATTTGATGAAAGCAGTAAATTTATTGAGATTTTCTCAGCTGATGAAGCTATTACAAAAATAGCTGCCTTTACAACCGTACACGTATACAAAATGGCTATAATCACCACACCATGATGAAACCACCAACTCATGCATTATAGCTCAGGGAAATTAGAAAAGTTCTTGAAGTTTTTTCTTCTTTTCTTTCTGGTGTTGAAAGAAAAAGAAGAAGCACATGATGAACTCACATAGTAGCTTAGATGTAACATATATGAAATGCAACATCTAATTGATGAGAAGTCGTCAAATTAGGGTTAAGTGTCCTTCAAAGGACACCAAAGGGAAGAACATTCCCTCAAAGGTTGCTCAATTTCAAGCACTGGAAGGTGGAATGTTTGGAATCCCTTGTCTCTGTAATTCACTCATCACACTGTCAATTGCTGGAGCCTTCAGTCCAAGAGGTAATGGCAGCCATGGCTTTGATAAAACATCTCCAATAGCTGCATCTATGCTCTCTTTTGACTGCAAATTAAGATAAACACAAAAAAGTAATCAGTCATATGGAGTTCTACTCTTTTTATGTAGAACAATCACACGCAAACACATCCATGAGAACCTACAAATGTTAGATAGCTAGACCAAGATATACTTGTGTCTATGTGGAAAAGAAGTGATGAAGCACAATCAAAGGAAAAAGCAAAGAAACTGAGGTATGTAATTCATCATAAGAGTCACTGTTTAAAGGAAAACCTAATTCACAATTCTATGAACTTTTCCACATGCATATACACATGTTTATGTTTATGTGGGAAGAAAATACAAAAAGAAAAAGAAAAAAAGAATTAGGTTATGTATTAATATCATCCTATATATGTATATATCAGTGATAAGTGGTAAAGTTAGAAGAGAGAGTGAGAGAAGTTTTACGTTCAATTTTCCTACTAATATTTGAAAGTTTACAAAGTTAGTTCGAAAGATTTGGAAGGAAAAACGAAAGAGGTCGTGAATTCAACTACTGCATTAACAACATACTAACTACTAATAATTGTGGATAAAAAAAAAGTCTGATAAACGGTGTAAAATTGTTCTGTACTTTTTGTACATAATCATTGAACTAAAAAAGAGAAACAAAGATAGAAATCTACCGGGTGAAAATCTAATAGAGGACGAGGACCATGGATGGCAATGCTGTGATCTGCTTTGTACATGGCATGGGGTGGGATGCCAGGGACATGGTGAGTTCCAAAACCCTGCATGATATTTGTATTTTCTCTGTGGTGAGTGAGCCAAAATTACACTGCAATATAGTATATGCATGTGTTTTGGTTGCCAGAAAATGAGACAATTATTTTATACTACTGTATAGTTCTTGTGTTTGTGGTTGCAAGTAAATATGACAATAACATTATACTGTAGTGATGTTCGTAAAATGATTCCAGATTTTAAAGATAAAGGTGAAGACAATTTGCATGGCTCCAAAATAGTAAGGCTGTAATGAGTAGTTACCGTTGGTGTCAGAGGTTGTGGGTAACAAGCTGTTCCTGGTATTAGAGCATTTGGAGCCTGTTTCAAGACATATATATGAAATCTTAGACAAATAAGAAAAGAGGAACCATAAATAGATGTAATTTTATTTTGTTGCAAATATTAAAGTTAAACTACGATGTCTGTACGAGTGACTGTATTATTGAAGATACTGTAACTTTTATGTCAGTGGCTTATTGCAATTATGGTATTTCATGCAATGGAAAATTATCATAAAAAAGTGAACTTTGTATTTGTAATGAAAAAGGAAAAGCAAAGGGTAATAAAAGATAATATCAAACAAGTATAAACAAAAATTGTCTGTTGAAATACCATTCCATTAATATAAACTCAAATTAGTCTCTCTTTTTTTAATAATTATTTGTTTAGTTTTCTGTCTAGTTAAATAATAAAAGTATTATTAATAAAACTTCCTAAACTATTAAGAGAATGAAAAACTCTCATTTTTTATTCGTTCTGATATAATTTAGTTTTGATCATTAATTCTTTTAAAATAAAAAGCAATAGTATATTAATTAATAATTTACATTAAATCACATCAATAAATAAATAAAGAATGAGAATAAGAAATAAAGAAATCATAGTATTATTGTACGAATAGTTTTCCTAAGATGTTGCCTTTTATAAACAGATAGGAAATGAGAAATAAAATCAAAAACAGATAATTTGAATTTGAATGAAACTATTACAAATTATACTATAATGTTTCAGAAATAAACATTTTCCCCTTTAAGATCTTCCAATCAAACTTAAAGACTACTGTTAATAAAATTCTTTTCGATCAAAGGGTTGGCAAAGAGACAAGAGAGAAGTGGTTTCGATATGACGGCATGCTTGAAAAGATAAGGGAAAAAAATGGATATATAATGATATAATTTTTTAGTTAAAAGGAGAACTGATTCTACATATAAAAATATGTTATGCGTTATCAATATAAAACAATCAATTCCAGTATATACACATTTATATAAACATTTATAATAGATAATAACATATAGTACGATTCAAATATAATTAATTGATAAAGTAAAGCCTACTTTATACTGTTGCACATGTGCCTGCATAATTATTGAAATGAAGTTCAAAATTTGAATAATTATGAGTTTTTCAGAAGAAAGAGAAACAAAAGTTGAGAGAGTTAACCCGTTGGTGCCAAAATGAAGGGTCATGTGGTGGTGCAGGTGATGGCCATGAGAGTGGTGGTGAAGGTGGAAGGTGTTTGGGCCACACGTGCATGAAGGAATGGTTCATGGAGGGGTGCCCCCACACGTGTAGAGGTCTAAAATGGTGCATTGTGGTCATTGGAGGAGGGAACCCCATGGTGGGTGCTAGCCATGGACTCACCTCTCTCTTCCCAACACCATATATGTTTCTCCTTTGACTCCAACTTGCTGCTTCAGCCTCACGAGCCAGAAGGTGTTTCCTATGAGATCTATATTTCTGCATTCAAACACAAAAAAAAAAAAAAAAAAAATAA
>Ga0214543_1006671_pt1 | contig 20356 bp, 10 predicted proteins | sample CNSS2metaG_FD_160094 | JGI IMG/M metagenome (GOLD analysis project Ga0214543, IMG submission 160094) | Root nodule microbial communities from cowpea collected in UCLA plant growth center, Los Angeles, California, USA - CNSS2 | ecosystem: Host-associated > Plants > Roots > Nodule | place: USA...
GATTGACTTGATCATCTTGTGAGAGGCCCATGTGAATCTTTCTCATCATGCTTCTAGTGATTGGGCCTTGATGTGGGCTTGGGCTTGTTGATGCACTTGAGCTTGGGCTTGTTGGGGTCACATCACATTTTGCTTATGCTTTTTTTTTGTAGAGTGGGTCATTGTGTTTTGGGGTTGTTATCATGCTTAATGATGCTATTATAGATGAGTGAATGTGTGTTTTGCTTAATTGCATATTGAACTCAGTTTTAATCTTTGCTTAGTTGATTACTTTATGAGTGATAAGTCATTATTTTCCCTTTATTCAATTGGCTTTTTGTGTTCATCTTGATGGTTGTTTGGTGCTTAATTGTCTATTTTAGTGCATTTTCATCCATTGGGCTTTATTGGGCCATTATGATGAATTATAATTAATTTGGGATTAATTAGTCTACTTTTTTCTTCTAATTATTTTTGGGTATTTTGTGAAGCAATTTTGGAGCTCGGACACTAATCTTAAGATGAAGAGAGAGTTGCCACATCCTCATCATGTTTATCCATGTCGTTTCCACATCATTTAAGTGATTGGGCCAACATTTTGGGCTAATAGTGACATTTTTGTAATTCTGCTTACCAGAATGACATTTTTGTAAATTTGTGCATATATGGTGATGTGACCACGTTAGGGGTTTAGGGTTTTAGTGGAGAACATTCATTTTTATTTTTTTATCTCCTTTTTACGTTTTTGGAGAGCATGGAAGAGCCATTGATGGTTATCACCTATTTTCACGTTTTGGTGCATTTGGACAACATCCATGTTAGGGTTTCACATTCTGGTTTGATAATTTACATTGCAATTCAATTTCCCCTTGTTTTTGAGGTCTTTTGATTCTTGTTTATGCAATAACTCGAGTTCCATAAAGAAATAATTTGGAGTATTGATTCTTTGATGAGAATGTGATGAAATCTTGAGATTTTGTCCATATTTTTCGCAGTTTATGTGGCTTTTCATCATTTTGATCGGTGGTTTGTTGTTGGATACGAATTTTGGGCATGCTTAATATTTGGGTTTTCGTTCTTGCATTGAAACAAACTTGAATTCGTGCTCAATGACTTTGAGTGTTGTTTCTGGATGCTCTCATAGATGCTTAATCAGTGGATATGGTTAAATAGTGTAATGAAATCGTGTTAATTCTCGCTTAATGGTTTAATTACGAGTTCATAAGATTTTCTGGACCGTGTATGTATTTTTGGTGATCTATGATAAGTGGAGTTACATTCGAATAGGAGAATCAATGTGTTTTTATCAAATCTGCAATTACGTATTAATTTTGTGTTAAAATTGTGAATTTGCCAATCCCCCCCCCTTGTTCAATCTGGAAGGCTTTGATTGAAAATAATGGTCAGTGGGAGATAACCTTAGGTTAACTCTTGAGTACAACATTTATATGTTTTATTTGGTTGGGTACGACCTCGATCAATGAGTTCATAAGAGTAGACAAAACTAATTAACTTTACGACCTGTGATTGATGGATTTTCATTTGAATCAAGGAATCAATGCAATTTTCGCTACTATTTTATTAAATTCGCATTCACATTTTTTATTTATGTGTTGAATTCCTGAAACTACTAACCCCCTTGTTGTGTTTGCATCTGGAACCTTTGAATTAAAATATTGGTCATTGGGAGATGACCTTGAGTTGATTCCTAAGTACTGCATTTACACTATTTAATTTGGTCGGGTACGAACACGATCACTCAACATATCAAATATTGTCTGATGAAGGCTTGATCCCTACTAAGGATAATGGCCCATGGCATATGGTTAGGAGAAAGGGACTTCTTTAATCCCTTTTCATTGCTTTTATTTACTTTAGTTTGACTTTCATGAAGTTGTCTTGGTTGACCATTTTAAGTTGACTTGTTGACCTTGACCTTAGGTTGACTAGTTCACTCAAAGATTAGCTTAACCTAAGTCAACATGCTAATTCAATTTTAAATTGTTTTGTAGATTCATTAACAGGTGGGACAAGGAAGGACAAGTGGCATATTTAGAGGGCTTTTTGGAGAGAACATGTGGAGGAAAGAGAAGGAGCAAAGTTTTCTAGAAACATCTAGAAAGGATGATGACATGCCTTGGCCACCAAGAAGTCTATGACCATCAAGAAGGAGCATCCACCTTGCTTTGGCCAAGAAGGCTTCTAGAATGTGTCCATGTGTTCCTTTGTTGACCTACTTTCTAGATTCTATGTTTTGTTATTTGCATTGTAATCCTTTTAAGAACTTTGTGCTTTTGCTTAGAGATCCCTAAATACTTATATATAAGGAGTCCTCTAACACTTGTAAAAGGGTTGAACCTTTTGGAGAATTTAAGACACCTTTGTGTATCAACCATCACTTATTGTCTGATGAAGGCTTGATCCCTAGGGAGTGAATACTTTTAAGCCTTATCTTGAACCTAAACTCAAACGGCGACACTATCACTTATCTCCAAAGGAATCCATGGCTTTGGCCTATCCTTTGTAGTGGCGTGCTTCTCACATTCTACCATTTCTTTCCTTTCCATTTTATGATTTCTTTCTCCTTTTGTTGCTCTCAGATTCCTACAACTTTTGGTCTCGGGTTTTCACATTTTTATGTGAATTTCCTTTTCTTTATTATTTTGAATCAATCTATCATCTTCTTCTCTAGAGCTTTGTGAAATGAACCTTCACATCTAGATACCATGTTATCTTAATGTCCGGTGGAAATTTTTACTCAGCTTTCCTAAGAAATAATCACCATATTCATGAATGTTAAAAGGAACTAAGACAATCCTACATGACTTGGTACCTAGAGCTTTGGTTGCCTTGAATATGGTGTTTTCATGTTCTAACCTTGTCTTTTTGTAGCTATTTTTGAATGGTCCAAAATCAACTTCTCTTCCACACAAAAATAGTGTTGGCCGCAACGTGGATGTTTTTTTAAAAAACACTAATGCAGCTAGCTTAGTGGTCCAAAATTTACGTTCTTTATATCAAAACAAAGCCATTTGAGTCTAGTTTTTAACAAAAAAATAATGAACGCATTTGGAGTTCTGTGGAGAGAGTTATGATCGAAAAAGTGAACAAAGGTCAGAGTTGCGGAGAATACATGAATCAACTTTTTTCAAGTTATGTGTGGCTGTTTTGGTTACAGTTTTGTGCCTCTTTTTGCTCTTGAATGTTGTTGGATAATATGTCTTTGTATGCTTAATCATAGAGCTTCAAATCCACGAGTTTAAAGACATGATAGCCACATGTTTGTGTCTTTGTGTGTCATGTTGAGTCCTTAAATGTGCCTAACTTTTGCTTGAGTCATATGTCATATGTAACTTGAAGTTTTCTTATTCTTGTTATTCCAAGTATTTGAATATTGCATTCACTTTATGTCTTGCTTGATATGTGTCCCATGAAATTTTTTTGGCCTAAAATTTTGGGAGCTAAGTGTCCAAGCCACCCAAAAGCACCTTTCTCGTCATCTTGTGAAACTAGTTTTGAAAGAAGAGAATTTTTTGTGCACCTTTCCCTAAAATCTGAGAGCATTCTTGCTCCTTGGTGAACCAAAATTGTGTTTTTCACTAGGTGTTATAGTACTAGTTTTCATACTTGGGTATTGGGTGATATTGTCTAATTAGTTCCATCTTTTAACCTTGTTATGATCTTTCTTTATGTATGCATGATTTGAGACTTGGTACTGCATGTTTAAGTATTTTCCATAGAGTCTTTAAACATGTGTTTTTCTTGTTTTAGTCTTTTTAAAAATTTTGTCTAATATAGTTTATTTCTTTCAAGTTTAGCTTTCCTTGTTTTTGTACTTTTCTTGCTTGTCTTTAGGTTATCCTTGTTTTACCTTACTAGTTTTCATTTCTTGGATTTCTTTGAGTGTGGTAGCCGAACCACTTGGCTTGCTCTTGAAAAGGTCTTCAAAACCTTAAAATTATTTATACTTCTTTTGGTGGATTTGAGGTAGCCTTTGCCTTGTTTCTTTGGGAGTGTCATCTAAACACTTGGGTGAATTCTTTGGACATACTTGATCTCGGGTTTTGTCACCATTTGACACTAACATCTTCTTTTTGGTCTTGGTTTTAAGTATTTTGTTTAGGAATCATGTCAAGTCCATCAAATGCACCTACTCCAAACAAAGGCAATACTTGGGAGAGATTGCTTTAGGATTTCTTTGAACAAGGGATATAAGATAGGGAACAAAGAGAACTAAGACTCCAAGAGTTCATCCAAGGACTTAATGCTAGAAAGCAAGAAAGAGGGGCTAGGAAAAGAGAGCATTCTAGGTGCAACACATAACAAAAGAAGCAAACTCCAAAGATTCCTAAGTTTTATGGTGGAAATGATCCAAAAATCTACTTTGATTAGGAAGCTCAAGTGGAACAAATTTTCAATGAAAATCATGTAAAGTGTAACACCCTAGGTGGATATTACTAGATAAAGCATATATCATATAATTTCTTTTGGAATTTAAAATAATATATAAAGTTCCTAAGCACGAGAAAATTTAAAACTTATATCGTTGCAATTCAATTACACTGCTCCACTTTTATTACAAGTTCATAGCAGAGAAAAACATCATAAAAATTTATTACAAAATTCCTGAAGTAAAACATAGAGAAAAATCCCCCATAGTCTCCCCTGCTCCGTCTCTATGCATCAACATGCTCACCTAGATTCACATATGCTCTCGCATGACAAGTCACACGATCATCGCCAAACACAAAAAGAAAGGGTTCGCATCGCTTGGCAAAGTCACCCTTGACGACACATTCAAAGCCGCCACGCGATTTCTGAGAATTTTTCCAAAAACTCGAAAACACCACGATTTGGGATTATGTAGGGCATCATGATCATACATTACAATACAAAACAATCATAAAGCATGTATATACGTGAAGGAACTCCCTTAACCTATTAATCCTTGCTCAATTTGCAATCCCAAGCTTATTTTGTGATCCACAAAAAATGCTCCTTTGTTTCACCACCAAATTGGTCTGAAATCCTAGTGCCTATGCTACAGGTAGTTGTTCTGATCACCTCCTCTCAAAGTGCACTCAAGATAGTCTTTTACACATCCTTACCACTCCTTTCTATCACAATTACTATAGTAAAAATCTCCATTTACTCTCCAAAACGAAAAATAATCAATGGAGGCTTTGATGGCTATTCATTAGTCATTAACAAAGTGTTTCTTAGCCAACTTGGCTACCCCTCTTGGCAGCTAGGGTTCCTCTGCCTTTTCATATTCATGCCAAAAGAAAAGTTGGCAAAAAGGAAGTTTAATTCAATTCTTAGCAAGGTTTGAACACACAACCACTCAATTACATAGTCCATGCACATCCATTCAACCAATTCATGTTTCATGATAATTCTTATAATTTTAGGATTACATTATCACTATTCACATTCAAACATAACATTAAAATAACACACATTTTAAAATAACATACAATTGGCATACATATGACTCTCAACATAGACAAGTCCTCTCAACATAGCCAAGTACTCTCAACCAATTGAGTTAGTACTTTTTCACGTCATAACAAACCACATTAAATGCCATAAGGCTCATACTACCCGTATTTATTAAATAATTCTTTATTTAATTATTTAAATTTCTCGGGTCTTACACTCTCTAAGGTACCTGTTTTGGTAGAGAAAAATTAGAATTCCTCGAAAAACTTGAAAAGTTAAAATTTTTGTCTTTTTGTTTTGCGGAGAAGAATACCTTTTCATCATCAACGATTATCATTACAATCATTGTCATATTGACAAGAAATTTAAATCAAAGAAAAAAACTACGATAGTTTTTAAGAGAATTCTTATTGTATTTTGTACACATACGAGGACATTTAAAATTGTCACCAGGTTACACCGACAACTCTCAACCATTGTTACGCCTATATAGTTTAAATATTTAGGTTTACAATTTAGAAAAGATGTAAGTTGATGCACTATCCTAATTTATAGCCACAGGCAGCAGCAAAACAAAAACAAAAATCGAATTAAAAGCTTCAAATGTATATAAAGACGCTTCCAAAAGATAATACAATCAAGTTCAATTCCAAAATATAGTCATCATAACCATGAGAATCTAATCTAATACTATTACAATTGTGAACTAACAAATGGCAACTTCTTCAATATTTTAATATTTCTGAACCATTTGCATTCAAAATTTACTTTCTACAACAAGAAAAAATGACAACGTGTCACTCTCTCAGAATTTTGAAGATTAAAAAAATAAAAAAGAATTCACTCTCACACTACTTTCATCACACTCTCTATTTGCCACACACAATATCATCCTCTTTCAAACTTCTCTCTCTTTCTCAAACCTCTTCAGTTTCTTCTCTATCTTTCTCAAACCTCTTCATCGTCTTCTCCGTCTTTCTCAAACCTCTTCAGTTTCTTCTATGTTTTTCTCAAACCTCTTCAGCTTCTTCATCTCTCTCTAAATCACTCACACACAACACCATAGCGAACACCACATCTTTGGCTTCATCTCTTTCTTTCTCACTCACACAGAACACCATCTTTCTCATTTTACATACGTCCTTACCTTTTCTACGAGACTTCATCTCCGTCTTTCTGACTCAAACATTCAGATCTATTAAAAAAATCATCGTTTTGGTTATTTTCTGCTTGATATCGAGTTTTGATCTCGATTTTGCTCTTAGATCTGCTTTGTATTTGTTTTATTTTTGTGTTGTATTGATGTTTTGCTCTCAGAATTATGAGCAACATGAAGAACACAAAAAAGGTAACAACTTTTCTGCGATTTTTCGTTCTTCTACCATATTTAACTAATCTTCTTTGTTGTATTTCTCTACTAGAGGGATGTTTTGCTCTCAGATCTACTTTGTATTTCTTTTATTTTTGTTTTGGATTGATGTTTTGCTCTGAGATTCATGAGCACCGTGAAGAACACCAAAAATGTAACAACTTTTCTACGATTTTTCATTCTTCTACCATATTTAACTCCTTTTCTTTGTCATATTGATATTTTGCTCTCAGATCTACTTTTTTGTTGTTGTATTTCTGTGTTAGATCGATGTTTTTCTCTGAGATTCATGAGTACCGTGAAGAACATCGAAAAGGTAACAACTTTTTGTGTTGCATTGATGTTGTGCTTTCAAAATCACGAGCATCGTGAAGAACACCAAAAAGGTAACAACTTTTATAAAAAATTTCGTTCTTCTACCATATTTAACTAATCTTTTTTGTTGTATTTCTCTGTTGGATGAATGTTTTGCTCTCAGATCTACTATTTATTTCTTTTATTTTTGTTTTGGATTGATGTTTTGCTTTGAGATTCATGAGCACCATGAAGAACACACAAAAGGTAACAACTTTTCTGCGGTTTTTCGTTCTTTACCATATTTAACTTCTTTTATTTGTTATATTTATCTGTTTGATGGATGTTTTACTTTCAGATCTACTATTTTTTGTTGTATTTCTGTGTTGGATCAATGTTTTGCTCTAAGATTCATGAGTACTGTGAAGAACACTGAAAAAAATATCAACGATTTTTCTACCTGTGCATTGCACATCTCATAATCATGAGCACCGTGAAGAACACTAAAAAGGTAACAACTATTCTTCTTCTCTGCGATTTTTTTTCCGTCTACCATATTTAACTATTCTTTGTTGTATTTCTTTGTTTGATGGATGTTTTGCTTTCATATGCATGAACACCGTGAATAACACCAAAAAGATAACAACCTTTTTTCTTCTCTGTGATTTTTTTTCTTCTACCGTATTTAACTACTTTTCTTTGTAGTAGTTCTTTGTTGGATGGATGCTTTGCTCTCAAATTCATGAACACAGTGAAGAACACAAAAAAAGGTAACTTTTTTTTGCTTCTTTGTGATTTTTTTTATTGTACCATATTTAATTACTTTTCTTTTCTTTGAAGTATTTCTATGTTGGATGAATATTTCGCTCTAAGATTCATGAACACTGTGAAGAACAACAAAAAGCTAACAATTTTTCTTCTTCTCTGTGATTTTTTGTTCTTCTACCATATTTAACACTACTTCTTATTTGTTGTATTTTTTCTGTTGGATGGATATTTTGCTCTCATTCATGAACAGGGTGAAGAACACCAAAAAGGTAACAATTTTTTTTCTCTTCTGCGATTTTTTGTTCTTCTACCATATTCAATTATTTTTCTTACTTTGTAGTATTACTCTGTTAGATAGATGTTTTGCTCTCAGATTCATGAACACAAAAAATGTAACAACTTTTTTGCTTCTCTATGATTTTTTGTTCTTCTACCATATTTAAACACTTTTCTTTGTAGTTTTTCTCTATTGGATGGATGTTTTCTGGTGAGATTCATGAACACGGTAAAGAACACCAAAAAGGTAACAACTTCTCTTCTTCACTTTGATTTTTTGTTCTTCTACCGTATTTAATTACTTTTATTTGTAGTATTTGTATTTTATACCAAGGTTTTTCTTTGAGATTCATTAACTAATTGAAGAACGCCAAAAAAGGTTAATGCTTTTCTAACACATGTTCTTTGTAACATTTAACTATTAGATTAAGTTTTTTTTTTGTTTGATTCATTAATTGATGGAGGCAACGTGAAGATTTTCTGCGAAATGGTTCAATGAACTCATTGAACAATAGAAAAAAGGTGAAACCTGTTGAATCAATAGTTATCTGCGAGATTACTTAGATTTTTTAATCTTGTTTGATCAATAATTATCTTTCAAAAATCTCATATTTTGTTATTAACAAAGTTCATTGACAATCTTTCATTTTTGAAACTTCATTCACTTTTTTCTTTAATTAACAGAGTGCAGTAACGGTCTTCAATCTTCAAAGTTGTATTTTTGAACATTATCAAGATATATTTAATTATTTAATTATTTTATCATATGAAATTAATTAATATATAATATTGAATGACGGTAATATATTGATAACAATCAGTAATAATCTTTCATTTTTAAAACTTTATTCTATTTTTTTGTCTTTTTTTTCTAAATTTTCTTCCTCATAGACCACACCTACAATGTTTTTTTGGAAAGATGAATATGGTGGGTGTCTAAGAAGAATGAGGGAGCCAAAAGGTGTTTGTTGAAGATGCAAAACTATGCCCAAGACATTTAAGCAATTGCTAAGAACAAAAGAGCACACAGGCTTATGTGGGAAAATTTAATCTTGGTGGAACATTTATGTTTGACAGAGGTCATAAGAGCACACAACTTAATGCGAAAAAATTAATCTTTGGGTAGAACATTTATGTTTGACAAAGGTTGGAAATGGCATGTTAGGAGAAGGCGTGCATTGGAAGATACAACATTCATTTAATGTAGTGAGGAAGTTTCATGTCCAAAAAAATAAATAATTGGTGGTTCATAATTAATGTTTTGAAGTAGTAAGTATCATAAGATGACACTTTAGGAACCTTTACAAAGTTTCTTCGAGATTGTAACCATTTTTTTTTTAAATTTCATAATTTCTTGGAGAAGGTAACTAATTTTTTTTTAAATAAATTAAATTAAAATTTGTAATACAATAAATTAATTAGGATTTAGTGTGGATTTTACAGATATTACACGATATTTACTTAAATGTTTCACAACCTTGAGAGTGAATACTTTCAAATATAATTTTAATGTTATTTGATAAGATAATATTAATATTTACTATTTGAGAATTATAATAGTGAAGTAAATGAAAATTATAAACTACAATTTATTTTTAAAATAAATGCAAATCATTAAGGTAGAATCCAAAATTTCTAAATTTTGCGGACAAACAAACTTAAAATATGAAGCTCATGTGCTCCAATAAATATTTATTAAAGTTAATAGGTTAAATCCATAACACAATTTAAAAATTTAAAAGTAGAAAAAAGATTTGTAATCAATCTATTACATATATTACATATTAAGAAAAGAAGATGCTATCAAAATTACTACATTACCCATTTTCTTTTATTGACACTGTCATAAAAATTAGTTTTTTTGTCATTTTAAAATTTTGGTACAAAAGGACCCGGGTTCAAATCCTATAAAAGTCAATTTGTTTTATTTTTTCATTTATTTATGATTTCAACTATAATATTAATTATAAATAATATTATTATTTATAATATTTTTATAAGTATTAGTATTTATAATTATTAATAATATTATTATTATAAATATTATTTATAGTGATAGTAGTAAAATTATAACAAATATTAGTATTATTATAATAATAATAATAATTGTTATTATTATTATATGTTACTATTATATATTATTATTATTAGTTGTAATATTAGTATTATTAACATTATTAGTAGTAAAGTTATTACTCTTATTTGTAATATATAATATTATTACTACTATATATTTTTGTTAGTAATTATGTCTTAATTTTCATTAGATTATGATAAATTATTTCTTTGTCTTAACTTAAAAAAAAAAATAGGTATATTGATAAATATATGATTAGTTTAAAACTTCACTCCAACATTTCATTATTGATGTATATCCATTCAAATAAGAAGGATTTGTCGACCATTATTGAATTATGTCAATCTTTGACAAAAATGAACAAATTAAAGATATTTTACTTGATTGATTGTGTAATTCATTTTATTTAACTCTTAATGTTTCCTTTTCTATAACGAAGATTATCAAGACAAAATTTGGAATGAGATGAAAAATGAATTTCTTAAATACAATATGGTTATTTATATTCAAAAAAAAAAAATAACTGGAGATTTTTATTTCGAAAAAAATTACTGATGAGTTCAAATTCTTTTACTATAAATTATTTTGGCTCCTCCAAAATTATTGGTCAAGATCTGTCACGGGTTATTATTCTCACTTAAATTAATAATCATTATTATTATTATCATCTATAAATATTATTATCATTATTATTAATTATAATTATTTCTATTATTATATTACGATTATTATTATTAAGAACTATAATGATTATAATAGTTATTATTATTATTATTATTATTATTGTTAGATACACATTTTAGTTTTACTTACTATGTAGGAATCATGTTTCAATTACTTGTCACTTTTCTTTGTTTTGTTGTTCATTTATCTTTCCATTTGAACAAATATTTCAATTTAAAAAAATAGTTACTAAAATTAGTAAAATAATAAAACTGAAAAATAATTTTTTAATTATAAATAATTATTTAAATTTAAAATATAATAATTAAGAGGATAAAATTGATAATATAAAAAAGGACACCAAAATGTTTATCTCTTTATATATGTAGTTGTATTAATATTAATATTATTAGTAGTAGTAGTATTAGTATTATTTTTTATCACTACGCGATATTATTATAGTGGTATTATTATTATTATTATTATTATTATTATTATTATAGTTACACACATATTTTACTTTTATTTACTACGGGATCATATTTAAATTATTTGCTCTTTGTATTTGTTTTACAATTCATTTATCTCTATATCTTGGTATTTTTTGAATTGAAAAAAATAATAGTTACTAAAATTAGTAGAATGATAAAACTGACAAATAATTTTTTATTATGAATAATTATTTAAAATTAATAAATAATAATTAAGAGAATAAAATTGTAAAAATAAAAAAATGTCATATAAAAAAAGGTGTATCTCTTTATATATTTAGTTAGTGGATTATTATTATTATTATTATTACTATTATAGTTAGACACAGATCTTTATTTTATTTACTACGAGATCATATTTCAATTAGTTGTCATTGTTAATTGTTTTGTTGTTGATGTATATCTTTATATATAATTGGTTAAAATACCTTTTTGGTTCCAATTTTTGTCATGTTTTTTCAAATAAGTCCTAATTTTGGTTTTGTGTTCAAATAGGTCCCAATTTTCGTCAATTTTGTTCAATTGGATCCTTTTTTGCTAACACCATTCAAATCATTAACAATCATGAACGGTGACTGCCACGTGTCACTTCGTGGATTTTTTTGATTTTTTTTTGAATTTTTTTTGGAATTTCTTTTTTATTTTTTACGTTTTTTAAATGTCCACGTGTCAATCAAGTAGCGTGCCACGTATCAAAGTCAATGTTCTTTATTCAATTTGGTCCCTATATTTGTTAACATTAACCAATTTGGTCTTTATCGAAGATGTGATCAAATTTAATTTTTTATCAAAGTTATAATGATGTGAATTTTAATATATTATATAAAAATATTTAATAAAAAATGTGAATTTTAATAATAAAAACTAAATTTGGTTTCAATTTGGAGAGGGACCAAATTGGTTAATGTTAACAAAAATTGAGACTAAATTGAACAAAAAATAACAAATATAGGGACCAAATTGAATATAGAACATTGACTTTGACACATGGCACGCTACTGGATTGACACGTGGACATTTAAAAAATTTTAAAAATAAATTAAAAAAACACGAAGTGACACGTGGCACGCTACTGGATTGACATGTGTACATTTAAAAAAAATTAAAAAAATTAAAAAAATTAAAAAAATTAAAAAAATTAAAAAAATTAAAAAAATAAAAATAAAAAAAAAATAAACCACGAAGTGACACATGACAGTCATTATTCATGGTCGTTAATGATTTAAACGGTGTTAACAAAAAAGGACCTAATTAAACAAAATTGATGAAAATTGGGACCTATTTGAACACAAAATCAAAATTAGAACTTATTTGAAAAAACTTAACGAAAATTAGGATCAAAAAGGTATTTTAACCTATATAATTATAGATTATTAGTATGTCAACATTAGCCTTGGTATTTGCATTGACATTCATATTTATAGCATAAAAATTATTATTATTATTATTATTATTATTATTATTATTCATAGTGATGTTATTAATATAAGTGCTTTTTTAATTATAAAAAACGTTATTATGCCTAATACTTTTGCTAAATAGATTTTTAACTTGTTAAAAATTTTATAATTTATAATTTATATTAATAATATTATTATTATTTTTAATGCTTAAATAAATATAATAACAATATTATTATTATTATTATCAGCTCTAATTATAATAATAATAATTATTATTAGTATTATTAACTATAATTGTTGTTATTTGTAAGGCCCAATTATTTTCTGCCCATTTTATTTTAGAGACTGTCTAGTGTTTTGGGCCTAAATGGGGTTGGCCCAATCCAAAATCTGACCTAAGGTACCCCAAAACCCTAACTAGTAATCACACTTCGTAAAACAGATCCCCCACATCTCTTAGAGCAGCTGTCGTCATCCTCTGCTAGGGTTTGAAGTCGTCATAGCATTTGCAAGCTCAGCCTCGTTCTTCCGTTCCGCGTAAGTTCCTCCTAACTCAGACTCCATGTTCTTTTGTGTTCCGTATGTTCTCAGTTAGAGCTTCCTAATGAGCTTGTTTTCGGAACCTGTCCACTATTTTTTTCAGCTCGCAAAGCCGTCCCGTGAGCTATTGATCTTCCTTGTTCGAGTGTCAAAGCTGTTAGCTAAACCAGGTACGGGAAGTTAGGGTTTTAGTTTAAGCTGTTTGTTTTCTGCCGTTCCTTGAGCTTGCGAAATGTTTGTAGGGATTAAATCGTTGTTCTGGATGCGTGGGATGTTTTTGTGTGATTTGTTGGGCTGAATGATGAATCTGTTACAAGTGAGACCAGGGCGAGAACTGGTAATCTCGCCCAGGCGAGTCTGGCGGAGGCTCGCCCAAACCCTTTTCGCGAAAGGTCGCCCAGGTGACCTGCTCTTTATTTTAAGCGAACGAACCACTCGCCGAGGCGAGAGGGATCTCGCCTAAGCGAGATCCCGTGGTGGTTCCTGCTTTCAGTTTCGAGCCCTCACCTAAGCGGAGGGGGACTCGCCTGAGTGAGATTGTCTCGCCTAAGCGAGGCCCTTCAGTCTGACCGAAGGGCTAAGCGAGACAGTATGTGGTGTGGTTGCTTGGTTGCCCTTGGATGAGTGGTAATTGCTTGAGTATGCTTGTTATGTTGGGACATATGTATATATATGTATTTATGATGGATTGCCATGTATGTGTGACATAATTCTTAAATGGCATGATGGTTATTGGGGAAGTTCTGCATGAGAAATTAATGAGTGAGTTGGTATTTATGGGACATGATATTGATATGAGATGAGGCCCTATACTCATGAGGTGGCGATGATGAATGGTGTGGATTCAACATGTGATACGAATGGGATGTTATTTTTCAGAGGTTGACATGGAATTGTGAACATGATTGGTATTCTCTTATTGTTGATTTATGATTGTTGGGTCTGTGTCAGTGTGTAAGTCCTTGGGGATCTCTAGGTGAGATTCCCAGGGCCGCGCTTCAGTGGTCGGGACGTAATTCCATGGCCCCTGTTAGTGGGTGTCCATGGTGGTGCCCCATCTGTATGACTAGGTAAGGATTCAAGTTAAGGTTGCATCTTGACACTCTAAGGAGTCAGTTAGTCTCACTTAGAGCGGACTGACTCTTGTGGTGAGAGTAGCAGGAGGCCCAAAATTCATTAAGGGCTAACCTTGTGGTGAGGGAAATTTGATTCATCGTAACACTTGTAACACATATCTCGGGGGTGAGCAGAGGTATCCACCACAAGTGCAAGCATCCGCTGAATCCGACCAAGTTATACGTATCCGGATGAGTCGAGTCGCGTCGTAGTGTATTGATTGAAATTCATAACATGCTTGGTTGTTGTATGGGTATTGAATGGTGAATATATATTTGACTGTATGATGAGAATGTTGTTGGCTCTAGCTTACCCTGTTTGTTGTATGATTGTCTTGTATGTGGCTGTTCTTTCTTGCGATGATCATCAATTTAATTTATGAGAGCAGATTGGCGAGGTTCCCGCGGTCAACAAGGAAATGGCGATTCCGCTGCTTAGCCATCTGGGCTGGATTTTATATTTCTTTCCTTCATGATTTTCATTAGGGCTATGGCCCATGTATTGTTTTTACGTCTTGCTACCCTTTCCTCTTTTGTCAGACTTTTATTTAGTTTTCCTTTGGCATCGTGGTGTGCCCGGTTTGTAGGGGTTGTGTTAAGGACCCCAGGACTACGCTACATTGTTATCTCTGTGTGACGTTTCCCGTAATTTTGCGCTTTAAATTAAATGGGGCGTTACATTATCAACTATAATTATTACGATCAGTATTACTACCAAATATAAGTATTATTATTATCATTATTAATTACAATTATTTCTATTATTATATTACTATTATTACTACTATTATTATTAAGGTTTAATTAGTCGAATAATACCCACTTTCGTTCAGAAGTTTCAGTTTGGTACCCGCTTTTAAAAAAATTTCAATTTCGTCCCAACTTTTTAAAAAGTGTTTCAATTAAGTTCTTTTCAGAAAAAAAAATTAACATCATTAACGGTATGCCACGTGTTAGTTTGTGGTTTTTTTAATTTTTTTAAAAAATTTTTAAATTTTTTTTTTTAAATTGCCACGTGTCAAATCCTTGGTGTGACACATGGCATTGTCAGTGACACGTAGTAAGATATCGCCACGTGCAAGGTACCTGTCAAGTGTTTTTGTCTTGATTTCAACTTAGTCCCCACATATGTCTATTTGTTCAATTTAGTACCCATATATGTTTATTTGTTTCAATTTAGTCTCCACTATATTTGTTTCAATTTTGTCTGAATATATTTTTATAAAATAGAGAAATATTGTGTCTCCCAAATTTAATATTTATATAAATGTTATATTTATATTTGTTATTAAAAATGACTTATAAAATTAAGTATTGAAATTCATATTAAAATTTAGTGATAAAAGTCATGAATAACAAATTTACCAAAACTTTGTTATTCATGAGTATAACAAATATCAATATAACAAAACATAAATATGTAATTCTTGACTTTTACCACTACTTTAATATAAATTTCAATAATTAATTTTATAAGTCATTTTTAGTAGCAAATATCAATATAACATTTATAAATAATAAATTTTGTCTTAAAAGAGAGATAATATTTCTCTATTTTGAAAAAAAATGTTTGAACAAAATTGAAACAAATAGAGCGGGAACTAAATTGAAACAAATAAACATATGAGTACTAAATTGAAACAAATAGACACATGTGAGGACTAAATTGAAATCAAGACAATGACACTTGGCAGGTACCTTACTACGTGGCGGTACCTTGCCACGTGGCACTGACAATGTCACGTGTCACACCAAGGATTCGGCACGTGGCAATTTTTTTCTTTAAATTCAAAAAAAATTAAAATATTAAAAAAATTAAAAATATCAGAGGATGACACGTGGCACACTGTTAACGGTGTTAATAATTTTTTTTCTAAAAAGGATCTAATTGACACACTATTTCAAAAGTTTGGACGAAATTGAAACTCTTTTAAAAGCGGGTACCAAACTGAAACTTCTGAACGAAAGTGGGTATTATTCTACTGATTAAACCTATTATTAATTAGAACTATAATTATTATAATAATAATAATTATTATTATTATGGTTACATACACATTTTACTTTTACTTACTATGTATGAATATGTTTCAATTACTTGACCCTTTTTATTTGTTTTGTTGTTTATTTATCTTTACATTTGAATAATTATTTCAATTCAAAAAAAAAGTTACTAAAATTAGTAAAATAATAAAACTAAAAATAAATTTTTATTTTAAATAATTATTTAAGCTTAAAATATAACAATTAAGAGGATAAAATTGAAAAAACAAAAAAGGACACCAAAAATGTTTATCTCTTTATATATGTCGTTGTATTATTATTATTATTATTATTATTATTATCACTACGCGATATTATTTTAGTGTTATTATTATTATCTATTATTATTATTATTGTAAGGCCCATTTAAAATCTGTTAACTTTTCTGCCCTAGAGTTAGTGGGCCTAAGGTCGGCCCAACGTATAAGGTCCTAAGGTCTGCCCTAATTCCACTCTCACTCTCACTCTCACTCTCACAGAAACGCAGCAGCCGTCACCTTTCCCTTCCACGCTAGAGCTCTGCTAGGGTTTGGGGACCACCGTGAGCACGCCAGTTCGAACCCGTTTCCCCTTCTTACGTAAGTACTCCTTCCGTTAGTGTCTGTTTTCCCCACTGTTACTCTAGTAACTAATGTTTTCGCTGTTGGTCATGGTTTCCAGCTCTGGGAGTCACCTCTTGAGGACTGTGTTCCGCTGTTTAGGGTCAAGCTCGTGTCAAGTCTTTTGCTAGCTTATTCCCAGGTAAGGGAAGCTAGAACCCTCCTGTTGGCTTGGTCTGAGTTGCTGTTTTATGCGGTTGGTGATTTCTTTGTGGTTGCCTGTTAATATGGATGCATGATGCGATGGGATTATTGTTTGTGGTATGTATTCACATCTGTTGCAGGGAAAACAGTGGCGGGCTCTGATAAACTCGCCCAAGCGAGCTAGTCTCGCCTAAGCGAGATTAACAGAGGCTCGCCTAAGCCTTTTCTCCACGAATGGTCGCCCAGGCGACCTGCTGTGGCTTTTGAGCGAGCAGGCAACTCGCCCAGGCGAGAGGGATCTCGCTTAAGCGAGATCCCGCGTTGCCCACACACTTGTTCTTGTGCCCTCGCCTAGGCGGAGGGGGTGGCTCGCCTGAGCAAGACCCCTCAGCCCGAGCGAACTGCTGGGCGAGTCTGTGCTGTATTTGAATGTCTACCAGCCCCTGAATGATCTGTTTTGGTTGAGTATGATTGTATGATGATTGACCTGTATATAACGGAGCATGAAGTATATTCTTGGGTATGATTCATGAATTGTGGATGAATGGGTTGGTATGAGACTTAGCATGTGAAATGAATGTGAGGTTTGAAATTAAAGGAACATGGTATTAACATGAGATGAGACACTAGACCCATGGGATGGGGAGGATCAGAGGTATGGATTCAAAATGCGATGCGTATGAGGAACAAATCTCATGGATGGGTATGGAATTGTAAACATGCTTTTGATGTTCTCCTAATATTGTTTTATGAATGTTGGTCCGTGTCAGCGTGTAATTCCCTGGGGTCTCTAGGTGAGACCTCCGGGGCTACGCTTCAGTGGTCGGGACGTAATCCCATGGCCCCTGTTAGTGGGTGTCCATGGTGGTGCCCCATCCGTATAACTAGGTAAGGATTCAAGGTAAGGTTGCATCCTGACACTCTGAGGAGTTAGTTAGTCTCACCTAGAGCGGACTGACTCCTGTGGTGAGAGTAGCAGGAGGCCTAAAATCCAGTAAGGGCTAACCTTGTGGTGAGGGAGACTTGATTTATCGTAACACTTGAAACACATAGCTCAGGATCGAGCAGCTCAGGGTCGAGCAGAGGTATCCACCACAAGTGCAAGCATCCGCTGAATCCGACCAAGTTATACGTATCCGAATGAGTCGAGTCGAGTCGTAGTGTATTGAATGAAGAGTCACGACATGCTTGATTGCTATATGGATATGGGATTATGATAATGCAATTGACTGCATGATAAGAATGCGTTGGCTCTAGCTTACCCTGTTTGTTGCATGGTTGCCTTGTATGTGGTTCTTCTTTCTTGCGATGATCATCGACTTGGTTGATGGGAGCAGATGGGCGAGATTCTCGTGGTCAGCAAGGGAATGGCGATTCAGCAGCTTATCCATCTGGGCTGGAGTCACTTTATTCATGTTTGCTTTAGGGCTACGGCCCCTGTATTACCTTATGATTTCTTACTCTACACTCTTTGTTAGATTGGTATCTGTTTTATGTCGGCATCGTGGTGTGCCAGGTTGTAGGGGTTGCGTTAAGAACCCCAAGACTACGCTGCTATACTTTATCACGTGACGTTTTCTTTAATTTTGTTTAATAATTAAATGGGACGTTACATTTATGGTATCAGAGCGGTCATTCCTTAGGTCTGTGGACTTGGATGTCCACTTAGCTTTCTCTGTGTATCTTCTGAGTGTTCTTAGTTAAATTCTTGCCTTTATCGAGCCTAACCAAGTGATTTTCTGTGTGCCAGTGGATTATGGCACCTCCTCGCCGAGCTTCTCAGTCATCCCAGGGGGACACACCAGATATCGCCAGAGCCATAGAGGCAATGGTAGCAGCTATGACGCAGCAGAGTGCTGCGATGATGCAGCAGCATGAGGCTTCCATGCAGCGACAGGCGGCGTCGCTTGAGCAGCAGCAGGCAGTGATGCAGCAGATGGAGGCTGCGAGGATAGCTGCCGAGGATGCTCACCGACAGCATATGGAGGCCCTCCGCCAGTTGGAGGAGAACAGGGCGGTTGCCCCTGTGTTTGGTCCTGAACCACGACCTGCAGTTAGGGAGTGGAGTCTGGAGGACTTTCTGAAACACCACCCGACGAAGTTTGACGGGAAGACAAGTCCTGACGCCACAGATCAATGGCTGAAGGATCTGGAGCGCATCTATGATGCGAAGATGTGCCCTGCAGGGAACAGGTTGGCATTCTCTGTGTACATGCTCACGGGAGAGGCGGAGCATTGGTGGAGCAGCACCAGATCCATCTTGGAGGAGAGGGATGAGCCCGTGTCATGGGAGATTTTCAGGGAGAGATTCCTATCAGAGTACTTTCTTGACAACATCCGGTACGCCAAGGAGGTGGAATTCCTCCAGTTGACCCAGGGAGGGAAGACTGTTACAGAGTATGCTGAGAGGTTCAAACACCTCAGCCGTTTCTACACCCTGCCACTCGATGAGGAGTGGCGATGCAGGAAGTTTGAGAACGGGCTCCGCGACGACATCGGCTTGATGGTGGCACCCTTGTCCATCAAGGACTTTGCTGCTCTGGTAGAGAAGGCCAGAGTGATGGAGAAGATGAAGCGTGAGGTGGAAGGTCAGTGTCCACAGCAGCCACAGCCGCCTCAGAGGATCGGTGGACCATCTGTGTCCAGGCCCAGACAGGAGGAGCGGAGGAGACCATATGATAGACCACACCATCAGTCTCAGGGGTCTAGGGGTCTTCCTCCTCAGCAGGGTCGAGTGCAGTGTTACACATGTGGAGGACCCCACCCGAGGCATGCGTGTCCACGTAGGGAGGGTTACCGTCGGTGCAACAATTGTGGCAAGGAAGGCCACTTTGGGAGAGATTGTCCCAACCTTGCCAGGGCAGCGACACGCCCTCCAGTCCAGACTCCCCATCAGCATCAGGGGAGAGACAGAGGCAACAGGCCTCAGGCGACGGGCAGAGTCTATGCCATGACCGGAGCTGAGGCTGCAGGTTCAGGTAACCTTGTTATGGGTTATTGTGTGATTTCTGGGATGAGATGTTGCGTGTTGTATGATTCTGGAGCGACACACTCTTTTGTGTCTTTTGCTTGTGTGGAACGGTTGGGTTTGCCGGTGCGCGAGCTGCAGTGTGAGCTTGCAGTGTCTACTCCGGCGTCGGGTTTGGTCAGGAC
>Ga0214543_1006676_pt1 | contig 20351 bp, 10 predicted proteins | sample CNSS2metaG_FD_160094 | JGI IMG/M metagenome (GOLD analysis project Ga0214543, IMG submission 160094) | Root nodule microbial communities from cowpea collected in UCLA plant growth center, Los Angeles, California, USA - CNSS2 | ecosystem: Host-associated > Plants > Roots > Nodule | place: USA...
ATTCACACTCCAAAGTTCTCTTCTTTTTACACCTTTTAAAGCCACAAACGAAACAGTTTCAGATGTTGAAAACGAAACGAAAAGAGAAAAAGAAAAAGTGATTCAATATTTCAAACCTTTCGACGCCACCACCATCCAGTCAAACAAGACTAGACCAGACCTTCACCATGAAAATAAAATAAAAAATAAAAAATAAAATACAGAAAACAGAGAAACATTAGACACAAAACTCGAAACAGCAAACACAGAACACGAGATCCCCATTTTCCCCCGTCCTTGGCACGTTGTTTTCTCGGTACACAACAAGGCCTCCAATTTCGAAAATCGAAAAAAAAAAAAAAAAAAAAAGCGAAAAATCAGGCGCACGTACATATACAAGCAAAACGAACATTCACAGAGAGAGAGGTGAGGAGAGAGAAACTCACCGGCGCGGCGGTCGGTTGAACTCTGGATTCGGCGGTGACGATGGCTGTGGCCGCAGCGCTCACCGTCTCCAGGGTGGTGTTGTTGCGGCTTCCCATAGCGGGACTCGAGCTGAACATAGAATCGGTTTCCGGTCACCGGAGATCGGGAGTCGTCGGCGGCGGCGCAAGCAGTTCGACGCCAGATGCAATCATGGATTTGGGAAACGGAGAATTGAAAAAACGAAAGAAAAAGAATAATAATAAAAAAAAACTCAGATAATGAAATAGAAAGTGTGTGTGAGAGAGAGAGAGAATGGAAAGTGCGTGAATGATTGATCACTCAACGGAACAGAGAACAGAAGTGAAGTGAAGATGGAAATGGAATTGACAATGAATAGAGAATTATTAAATTATTATCATTATATTATTATTATATTATTATGTAATATTATATTATTATATTATATGGTTGATAGTTATGTTATGTAGAAGAATAGAAACATTATTATCGTTGATTCTCTCTCTAACTTTGTGTCTTCGTTCACTTCCCCTGCAGTCTATATCCTCCAGTTACCTCCATTTTTGCGCCAAACTATTGCCACGTCACCTAAAACAATTTGGGCCCACTCTATTTATTATATTAATAATAATAATTTTACCTTCCTCCTATATTATTTACTTGTGAAATCAATTTTATTTACATTACATTTTTCCAACACTTATTAAATATTCAATAATATGTGGAGCCAAATATATCAATACTTTATGAGATTATTCTGGTTGCATTTAATATTTTTATTTCTTTAATTTTTATAGAAGTAAGGTAATACTTTCAAATGTTACTATAGTTGTAAAAGGTATGAATTCATAATTATTAAAACAATTAAATAAATTTCTATAATAGAAAAGATATTGGAAAAATTGAATGTTTGAATGTGAAAATTTATAATGACTCTTTTCCTTAAAAAAATAATAATTTAATAATTAATCCATTTCACTAAATACTTCTCATAACTTATTTATGAGTATTGTCTTTATTACTATATTATTTTCTTAAATATTTTTGTCGTTTTAGTAATTTCAATATCTTTTATTCCATGGTTTACATAATGCATGAAAACTTTTTACTAACGAGAGTTCCACGTGAGACAAATATCACTTTTATTTATTAAAGTAAAAAAAAACTGTAATATATATATATATATATATATATATATATATATATATATATATATATATATATAAAACTCAAGTTTTTTTTTATTTTTTGTAGGGAGCTTCTGAAAGATTGAGTGAAATATACCATCTTTTATCATTAAATTTAGTGATCTTGGAATAGAAGTATCGATGGTTTTAGAAAACATGATTAATATTATTTTTCTTCTCTTTTTATAGTTGCATCAATAGTCAATTTTTCACTTTTTTCTGCTTTTTTTTTCTAAGGATGTAAAATACACATGGCTAGATATCATTTTCATGCACAAACTAAACTATAGGATGAATATAGCATTGTTAAGATGTTCATTGGTATGCATGACTAGTTATCATCTTGTCCTATGTTGGAAAAGATAGCATTAATTAAAAGCAATTACATAAAGGTAGATAACCATATATAGATAGAGGCTATTATTTATGTCTCAATAGAAAACAAATACACCAAAAATGACATCGTTATTCAAAAATTAGATTACAAAATATGAATAATATTATCAAAACTCATATCATAAATTTGAATATTTAAATATTTCAATTTATATATCTGTAAATTGGAATGGGTTGATAACTCAAACTTCAAAAAGAAAAGAAAATAAAAACTTTGTTTAAGGTGAAGCCACACTTGTAGTTGTACATCTTCACGTGGCTATAATAATATACTAATTAGATCTTAGTTAGCATGGAATAAAAAAGATTGGTCTAAATTGCTAGTGGAAGTTGAAAAGAGGTTTAAGAAAAAGCTAGGTTGTACTATATATTAATAATATTAATATTATTAATATTGACAACTAACTATATCACATAGTTTAGTTTCATGCAATGCAACTAAGATTTCTTAATAATTAAGATCTAGTAGTACAGAGTTAGGGATAAAATAGTAATAATGACAGCTCACAATGTGGGTGTGAAATTACGAAATTGCCCTTGTGTTTGACTTGAAATTACTGTTTTTTCACTGGGTGAAAAAAAGCGTGATATTAAGGGTGATGTGAGATACTCGTGATTCACTGCATCAGTTGTTCTTGTTGTTTTGCTGTTGCTTTTTTCTGAGCATTCACGTGACACTTGTGACTGCTACTCTGCTGTCAGGACCACGTGTGTTTCTCCTGAACTTCTCTCATCGGGCCAATCAGCAACGTTCGTTTTGAATACTTCATGATCTGATTAGCGGTTGACTGCATCACGTTCGTCATCAAATAACTGTCAAGGTTGAGATAAAGCGTTGCAAAATCCAGCCATTTTGCGAAGCATAGTTTTCTCATCTGATTTTTAACCTACCCATGTTTCATGTTATTTACTTTGTTATAATTAAACCTTAAATTAACGTGTTTATTTAAGGTATTATGAAAAATAATTAATCAATTTCTTCTGTAAGGATTAATCATAGTAAAAACTTTATCATACTTGTCATATAAGTAGTTAAAAATAATTGACATGCAATCACCCCAAAAATGTTCTATTTACGAAAAGTTTAGTTTAATAATTACAGATCAATGTTTACATTCCTATGTCTCTCTTATTCAATTTTTTTTATTATTTTATCCATAGGCACTGTGTATATTGTTATTATTGAAGACAAATGAAACAATCTAATATTAGAATTTATAGAAGATTTCTTTGTCTGAGTGTTTGTGAAAAGAAAACCTTCCAACACTTACATGTTTCATGTTTGTGAAATGACAATATATTTTTGTTTAACTTAAAATTGCCAAATTACTGTTTATGCAAGACATTCAAAGTCCTTTTAATTTGTCTAAATTTGTTGACCTATAACCTTATATGTTACTACTATGTCATGTGAACTTGTAAGCTTATTTATTAATAGACACATTTTAACATTGTCAACAAAAGACATGGTATTTATGTCTTCTTGCTAATAAGTGACAATTTACAAACAAAGGCACACAAATAAAGATTTCCAGAATAAAATAAAAAAGTAAATTATTTGCTGTGTCAACCTCAAAACAAACCATAAAAAAAGGAAAAAAAAACATATATATTAATTTATTTTTTTATATATATATATATATATATATATATATATATACATATATATATATATATATATATTTGACTTACAAATAAAAAATAATGTTTGAAATATAGAGAATTAAAAAGCTCTAACACTGTAGGTTGGTATGGAGGCTTTACGCACTCTATTTTTTCAATATTTAGCATGTGTGAGATAATTTATAAGTGAAATATAATTTGGCTCTAACGTTATAACAGAAAACGTTAATTAACGTTTATTGTGCCTGTAAGACGTAAGTTAACATCAGTAGCATTTATAACGGGTTAATTTATGTATGTTGTAGAGAAAATAGACGTTAATTTGTAGTTTTTTGTTTTTCAATTTTTTCGTCAAAATTTACTTTCACTAAAATCATTAGATATAATATACAATACAAGAATATTTCACAAAATTTCGAAAATTTTTTAAGTAGTCTTATTATCTCAATTAAAACTGTAAAGTATGAAAAAATGCGTGAAAAATAAAAAATAAAAATATGGTCGATTTTTTGAAATTTAGAGAGCATTTAGAGTTTAATTTACAATTAATTTAAGTTTTAATAAATAAAAGAGTATAATTTGTATTATCGATGTTTACTATTTTTATACACAAACATTCGATTGGAACAACTTCACCATTTCATTAGTATATTATTTTTATTATTGATAAAATAAAAGAAATTCAAACACACTTACAAATATAAATATATATATATATATATATATATATATATATATATATATATATATATATATATATATATATTTACCGAATATCACAATTTAGATCACAAACAAATCAGAATGGAAGCCAACAAAGAAAATTTCATCCTATATTTAGGATTTAAGAAAAGTAAAAAATAATGATTTACTATATATTAATTATAACTAAATTAGAAAATAGGCAACATAAAATTATTTGTTTTTATTTCTTTATCTTTCAATGAAAGTAGTTCATTAGGGAGAAATTATATAAATGTGACATGAGTCCAAAGCACATAAGAAATTTGCATTGCTTTTAAATAAAAACCTGAAGACATTCAATTTGGTCAAGTCCTTTCTCATATGGTATATTTATCCTCAATTGTACGATGACCTTTACTTATACTTCTTTTGTTGCGGTTATGGTGTTGTTGTTGTAGTCACAACGGTCTTAGTCGGTCACCAAGACAAATCATTGGCTCTGATATTACTAATGAGTTTTTCGAGTGAGATTATATAAATGCAGCCCAAGTCTAACGCACATAAGAAATTAACATCACTTTTAACCAAAAACCTCAAGGCATTGAATTTATGAATCTTTTTTCTTATGGTGTTTAACTTTATCATTTTTATCTAATGTGAGACTTAGACTCGCACTTAGATTATTCCTAACAGAAAAGAGATAAAATTAGAAAATAAAATAAAATTTAAAATTCTACTTTATATATATATATATGGTGACACTGATGTCTAACATGAGCTCATGGGGAAGCTATATATATTATTTGAGATAAGTTCGTATAGCTAAAATATTGAATTTGAAATGTTTAGTAAGTTGTGTAACATTTAAATATTTAAAATGCATAACATCTAAAAATTTAATATCATCATATGTTTTAATATCTTCACCCATGACTTTTCCTTTTACACCTCTTTCTCTTTCCTCGCCTTCTTGTTTTTTTTTTTTTCTATTGCATTAACAACCCAAGTTTATTTTAACAATCACACTTCTCTATATGTCTATTAACACTTCTACTTATCCCACTAATATTTTTTATTTTTTTCTACCCACTTTTTTCATTATCATTTTTAATTAATTTTCTTCATCCACTTCATCCATCTAATGTCTCCACCCATCATTTTTAATCATTATTTCCACTCACTTTCTCCGTCTAAAATGCATAACATCTAAAAATTTAATATCATCATATGTTTTAATTTCTTTATTCATCATTTTTAATTATTTTCTCCATCTAATTTCTCCATCCATCATTTTTAATTATTTTTTTTCACTCACTTTCTTCATATAATTTCTCCATCCATCATTTTAAATTATTTTTTCCAATCCACATTTTTCACTCATTATTTTTTATTATTTTTTTCCACCTACCTTCTTTATCCATCATTCTATAAATATCCACATATCTTTCTCTTCAACGCATTATCATTGTATTCCAACACATACACACATCTTTTGCCTTACACTCACCATTCTATTATCCTCTAAACTCCACCACCTTCATCAAATTTTCACTACTCCATCTTTTATATCCAAACCCCTTCATCACAGGATCCAATTTTTGTTTTCATATTCATCTCTCCATCATCCATTTATTACATCTTCTATAATTTCTGAGGTAAGAAAAAATAGTAAAATTGCTTTATACATGTTTATGTTTGGTTAGTATGATCAATTGTGTTAGAGATTTCTAAATTGATATATTTTCATCTCTCTTCCTCTTACTAATATTGTGCGGACTACCGTCGTGTAAAGTTTGCCTTCTTTATATGTTTTTGATTTCATTTACTTACATTGCTCAAGTATTATTATAAATATGATTAAATGGTAATGAATTTTGAATGGTATAAAGATGTAGAACAACTTATATATGATCATTTCTAAGAAGGAATGACATATTAAATAGGGTATGTTTGCATTGAGTTTGAATCTAGAGAGTAAAGTTATCCTAACTCTATTTAACACACAAATTCATATAAGGATGGAATGTAGGAGTGAGAGTTGAAGGAGGTTCCTTGTCTGGGGACCGGTATGAAATAGTATTGTCGCCTAGATGATTGATAGGAGTTAACCCAGTCATGGTAAGTTAGGCTTAAGTAGAGTTTGTGTTGTGTTTTGCTGCAATTTACTAAATTAAGTGGAACTACGATCGTGTTTTTCTATATAATCCATTGAGATTACATGACAAGTGTATGACTTGCACGAGTATTCAACTTAGTGTATCAGTATTTTGGAAATTGAGTCTAGGTCATATAAATGTCTTAACAATTGATTTGAATATCTTATGCAGTGAATTGTTTTGTTGATATTAGGTGTGTTGTTTGAGTTTTAACTTTTTAAATATCACTAGTTTACCCTTGCATTTATTTTGTTTGTTGTTTATCCACCTGTGATGATCGTTTAGGTCATAGGAACAGGGTGTAAAAGACAGTGATGCACAATAGTAGAGTTTTTAAGGAGAAGAGATGAAACTAGTATTTTGGATTATTATATATATATATATATAAATCCTCCACTAATGGAACATTTGAATTTTCTTGTCTTTTTGAAAAATTTATTTATATGGAGTAATATTATATATGTACAATGTATGCATACATTCTCGTGTGATGTTTTAAACTGCTTTATATTATCTACACAATGATTTGATCAACTCTAGTGATCCCACTAGGAAGATAGAAGAAGATATGCGATAATTGTATTCTAATCTTTTTCTTGATTAATCAATTTTCGAGAACGAAAAAATTGTTGTTAAAAAGAATTGTAACATCTAAATATCTAAATATTTACAATGTGTAACATCTAAAAGTTTCATATTATCCTATATTTTCATACCTTAACCCACTACTTTTGTTACACTTCATTTGTTATTCACAACATTCTCTCTTTTTTTCTATAGGGATAAAAACTCAAGTCCATTTTTAACAACCAAACTTCCAAGATATTTCTATTAACACCCCTACCCACCATTTTTGTTTACTATTTTTCTCTATCAAATTTTTCCACCCATCATTTTTAATTATTTTTCTTCACCCACTTTCTCCATCTAATTTCTTCATCCATCGTATTTAATTATTTTTCTCCACCCACTTCCTTCATCTATTTTTTCCACCCATAATTTTTAATTATTTTTCTTCTCCCACTTCCAACATCAAATTTATGCACCCATCGCTTTAATTATTTTTCTCGATCCATTTTCTCCATCTAAATTCTCCATCCATTTTTTTTAATTATTTTTCTCCACCCACCTTCTCTATCTAATTTCTCCATCCATCATTTCTAATTATTTTTCTCCACCCACTTTCTTTACACATCACTCTGTAGATACTCATATATCTTTCTCTTCAACACGATATCATTTCATTCCATCACACACACACACGTCTTCTCCCTCACACTCACCCTTCTATCATCCTTTTAACTCCACCACCTTCATCAAATATTCACCATTCCATCTTCTATATCCAAACCCCTTCATCACAAGATCCAATTTCTATTTTCATATTCATCTTTTTCATCGTCCATTTCTTGCATCCTCTATAATAGATGGAGAAATTATAGAACATGCAAGAAATGGATGATGAAGAAAACAAATATGAAAATAGAAATTGTGCTTTGTGACGAAGGGGTTTGGTATAGAAGATGGAAGGTGAAGATTTGATGCAAGTGATAGAGTTAGGAGAATGATAGAAGGGTGAGTGTGAGGTAGAAGATGTGTTGTGTTGGAATACAATGATAGTCTGTTGAGGATAAAGATATGTAGGTATTTATAGAGTGATGGGTAGAGAAGGTGGGTTGAGAAAAATAATAAAAAATGATGGATCGAGAAATTAAAGGGAGATAGTGGGTGAAGAAAAATAATTGAAAATGCTAGATAGAGATATTATATATGAAGAAAGTGGGTGAAGAAAAATAATTAAAAATGACAAGTAAAGAAATTAGATGTAGAAATTTGATGGAGAAAAATAATTAAAAATGATGGGTGGAGAAATTAGATGGAGAAATTGGGAGGAGAAAAATACTTAAAAATGGCGGATAGAGAAATTAAATATATAATGTGGGTGGATAAAAATAATTAGAGATGACTAGTGAAGAAATTAGACGTAATAAGTTGGGGAGAAAAATAATAATAAAAAAAATAGGTAACATAAGTAGGGGTGTAAATAGAAATATAGGAGAAGTGTGGTTGTTAAAAATGGACTTAGGTTGTTAGCCCAATAGAAGAAATAAAAGGATGGTGTAGACAAAGTGTAAAAGGAAAAGTACCGGGTAAATATATTAAAACATAGGATAATATTAAACTTTTAGTTGTTACACATTGTAAATATTTAATGTTACAATTCTCCTTGACAACAAAATTTTAATTCTCGAAAATTGGCTAATCAAGAAAAAGATTAAATATAATTATCGCATCTCTTCTTCCATCTCCAAAGTGGAATCACCAAAGTTGATCAAAATCATTACGAAGATAATATAAAGGAATTTAAAATATCATGCGACAATGTATGTATATATAATACATATATAGTCCTCCTCTACATAAATCAAATTTTCAAAGGCAAGGAAGTTCAAATGTTCCATCAGTGGAGGATTTATACATTACTAAATACATATAATAATCCAAAATACAAGCTTCATATCTCCTCCTTAAAAAAAAATTAATGTTGAGCCTCATTGTCTTCTGCATTATCCTCTGCTTTCATGTACAACACAATCATCGAAGATGCACAAACCACAAACAAAAGAAATCAAAGGTAAACTAGTGATATTTAACAAGTTAAAACTCAAACAGAACACTCAATATCAACCAATCAATGCACCACAAAAGATCATTCATACAAACCTAATCATTTATTTAGACATTAACACGACCTAGACTCAATTTCCATAATACTTATGCATTGAGTTTAATACGCATGCAAGTCTTGAACTTGTCATGTGATCTCACCATGGATTATAGCAAAACACAGCTCTGACTCCACTTAGCCTAATAGATTGCGACAAAACACGACCTTTGCTCTACTTAAGCCTAACTTACCATGACAGGGTTAACTCCTATCAATCCTCTAAGTCACATTATTATTTCATAGTGATCCCCCTAACAAGGAACCTCTTTCAACTCTCACCCTTAAACTCCATCATCTATATGAAATCGTGAGTTTGGTAGAGTTAGGATGACTTCACTATTTGGATTCAAACTCAATGCAAATACCCTATTTAATATGTCATTCCTCTTTAGAAATGGCCATATATACATCATTCACACTTGATTATACCATTCAAGTCATTGTCTCAGTATATCTCAACATTCATAACTTAACCATTCAACCATATTTATGAGCAATGTAAGTAAATGAAGCCAAAGCATATAAAAAGAAGACCAGATTTACATGACAACAGTCCATACAATACTGGTCAGAGGGAGAGAGATGGAAACATATCAATTTAGAAATCTCCAACACAACAGATCATACCAACCAAGCATAAATATGTATAAAATAATTTTACTAGCTTCCTTATAGACAATGTGAGAAATGGATAATGGACAAGATGAATATGAAAATATAAGTTGGGTCCTATGATAAAAGGATTTGGTAGTCAAAGGATAGTGTAAAATATAGTGGCACTCAAAAATAGAGTTTTTAAGCAAGAGATATAAATCTAGTATTATAGATTATAATATGTATTTAGTAATGTATAAAATTTCCTTATTTTTTGAAAAAAAAAATATTTCTATAGAGGAGATCGAATGTATGCATAAATTCTTGTGCGATATTTTAAATTAATTTATATATCGGTAATGGTTTGATTAATATAATATAAAGATTAATTGGGATGGTATAAGTTGTGGGTAATATGTAGGTTATCATTAAGATTAAATGAGAGTTACTTATAAATTCTTCATCAACTAAAATAATATTTTAATTAATATTTAAAAACATTATTTTTTTAATAGGAGAAAATTCTTAAATAAAGATTTTTTAATGTTAAAAACTTATATTTATAAATTCGTGTTAGAATAATATTTTTTTTATCAGTAAAGAATGTCGTGAACCATTTCCGTAAGTACTTTAAGAAAGACAATTAGAAAAGTCTATTAAAATAAGACGGAGATGATATTTATTTATAAACTCATCCTGAATTAATGTAAGTAAGTGTTATTTTAATGATAAAAGATGGTATATTAGTTCAGCGTTTTAGTGTTAAAAATGTGAATGCCAAAAGACATCAATTACTATATTTAAATGCAAAAACATGTAAATAAATATAAAAGCATCGTATGTGTTTATTAAACATATTGTTAGTTAAGTTAACACGTGAGATTTTGGGCGAGGTTTGAAAGAAATGTTATGTTATTATAAGAGTAAAAGAAAATAACATATAAAATAAAATATTTTTCATTTTATTTTTCTTATTCTTACACATGTAACATATACTTGCATGATGATGTGTCTCAATTTGAAAAAAAAAAATGCTAATTTTAGAATTCATAGCAAATTGATTTGTAAGCCTCGAAAAAACTTTCTTTTACAAAATATAGATATTTTTTTATTCCAAAACAATTGATTTATAAAGATCAAACCTATTTTTTTAAAAATATAAAGAGTTAAATATGTTTTTGTTCCCTTAATTTTCAGTAAATTTTAGAAATAGTTCATTTTGAAACTTTGTATCAACTTAGTCATTCATTTTTTTGAAATACGTGAATTTAGTCATTTTAATCAAATTTTGTTAAGTTTATTTAACATTTCAAACATATTTCATGACAGTATTTGACTTAACATTAAACAAAAAGATGTGTCAAACAGTATAAACAACTCAGATATAATCATGAAATATATACGAAACATCAAATAAATCTAATAAAATTTGATTAAAAGGACTAAATCCACATATTTCAAAAGATAAAAAATTAAATTGGTCCAAAGTTTCGAAATGGACTAATTTCAAAATTTACTTAAAGTTAAGAACCAAAAACATATTTAACCCAAATATAAACTTTAATTTAATTATTCAATTTATAATACAATAAACAAGTCAAATATATAAAGCATATTAAACTGAAACAAAAAAAAATTCCAATAAAAGTAAACCTAAAAAGGAGCTTTATTGCTATGATGTAAAAAGACCCTAATTTTTTTTAAAAAGGAAGGAAGAAATTAGAGAAAGTTGTTTGCATATTTTATTGTTTGTATGGTTGAGAGGATAGTGTTGGTGTGCACGTGTGGTGATCCACTTGCGTTTTGGTGACATATGTGAATGGGTTTTCGTGCATTGCCCTCGTGTGTCTGTGTGTGAATGTGACATTCCAAAAGGCCAAAGCATCTCACTTTTTTATACTCTTTCTTTAAAACCTTGCACACCTTTCACTCCATTCATATTTCAAAATACCTTTTTTTTATTAATCTTTTTAAAATTAAATATATTTCTCATCTTCGTATTATCATAAAAAAATTGTTTGATTCCAAATTCATAGTAAGAAAAACTCTTAAATGATCATCAATTTTAATGATTAAAAATATATATTTGGAAATTAATATTTTAATTAAAGATAAATTTAAGCACTAATTTATTTGACAGTCAAAAATTTAATAAATAATATTAATGACTAATTTAAAAATTAATTCATAATAAAAATTATTTTAATTATTAATTTAAAGATTAATTATAAACTTTTAAAATTATTTTAGTTTTTAATATTTTTTAATATTTAAACTAATTAGTATAGTAATTAATTATTTATTATTACTAAAATTGATGGTTATTCAATAAATATAAATACATGAAAAATTATGAAATAATACAACATTCACCGAGTATAAAAATATGTTCTACATAACTTCCATAATATATAAAGATGAAATATTTAATAATTTATTCAAAGAATAAACACGACTTTTATAATAATTTTAAGAGAAAAAGCGATATTTAAACCTTTTTTAATATTTTAAAGTACTAAAATTAGTGTAGTTTAAATGAAGAGAAACAAAATTCATCATAAAAGTTGGACTCTTTTTTCTGATTTTTACATCATTTATTTTCATATAAAAAAAGTACAACATGAGAGCACGCTCTAATATTGAGACTTTGAAAAGAAACTTGATTAAGACATGTTTGGAAAAGAAAAATAAATTAACAAGAGGGTAATTCAAATTCACTCTTAAAAAAATGTGAATTGTTCAGCACTTGTGTCAACTGGCACAGGATCTTTCTTTTAAAAGATTAGAAAAAAGCAACTTTTACTAACTTGACACCACTTTTTAACCTTGTCTATATATGACATCAAAAGCTTTAATACTTCATAATTGAACCTATAATTATGCATAGATATGGATGATTAGCTCAAACATACTCAGTTAACCAATAAACCAACAAAAATATTTAAAAAAAAAAAAAACCAAAAAATTGTTCTTTTAAGGTCAATGTCAGAGTGATTCATCTACTTTACATATGAATGGCTCACACAAGGGTTTTTCTCCTTTTTCACATCACTTTCCATAGCTAAGTGGATAAAAGAATTCAAGTTTTTATTTTCTTTATACTATTTCATATACTTGGTCTATATAATTTGCAAGTTTTGATTCTTTCTTTGATTACTGATTTGGACACCCTCTTGAATGTAGATAACTTATTATGAATTACTTTTTATTAATTATTTTAAAGTCGTATCCTTTATAATTTCAAATTAGTAAATGACATAAAAATGTTTTAAATTAATTCTTTGACCTTTCTTATTTCCTTAATGATATATGAATTCTTTTTTCAATGAAACTTTTTTTATGGAAATAATAAACTGTAAAAAAAGCCACTTTCCATAGCTAAGTGGATAAAAGAATTCAAGTTTTTATTTTTTATTTTTTTTATACTATTTCATATACTTGGTCTATATAGTTTGCAAGTTTTTTATTCTTTCTTTGATTACTGATTTGGACACCCTTTTGAATGTAGGTAATTTATCGTGTATTACTTTTTATTAATTCTTTTAAAGTCACGTCCTTTATAATTTCAAATTAGTAAACGATATAAAAATGTTTGAAATTAATTCTTTGACCTTTCTGATTTTTCTTCCATGCAAATTTTTGCAATGAAACTTCTTTTTTTTTATGGAAAGAATAAACCGTAAAAAAAGCAACTTTAATGTTTATCACTGTTCTATTTCTTACTCAACTTTTTTCTGAAAAGATGATAATCATATGAGAAAAAAGGACCCCATTATGTTTTTTCATATCTTTTAGGGGAAATGCTAATAGTGAAGGATAAAAAGCATCATTCCAAAGTAGTTTCTTTTTTTTTTTTAATAGCATTATTCTTCTTCTTTATCTATGATAACCCAATGAGGTTCAATAACATTCCTCACAATGTTACTTTCAAAATCTTTTAAGCATATTTCCATTATTCTCTTTACAAGGGGGTGAAGATGGGGTTGTGGTATATGAAAGTTTTGAAAAATTTGTTTGACTTTATAGATTGAGTTTCAATGATATGAATGGAAGTGAAGAAAGAGAGGGGAAAAAGACACTAACTTTATTCACATAGCTAATTCATAGATTGGTGGGTCCATTGGGAGGTGGAACTACCTGATATTTGACAAGATGCCCCTCTTATGGGGTGGCTTTGTGTGTCCATGGCCCTACCAGTCAAAACCTTAGCCAGCACACCACATGTTGCAATTTATCAAGTAGGTGGTGTGCATCTACACATTTTAATATTTTAAAAAAAAATTGAACATATAGAAGAGGTTTATGTGAACAAGGTTCCTAAAGACTCTCTAGGGTTACCACACATTAAATCATCTTCATCAATGTCTTCTGAACTTATTATATATGAGTTTGCTTCTGATGAGAAACTTCGATTAAAATTTATTCAAAAGAAAAATGAAAATGAAACATTTGGTGTGTGGAGAATTGTTTAAGGGACAATGAGTTTTTTTAAGATTTTTTCATTCAAATAACATATTTGCACTTAAAAATTATCTTGATAGTATATTGTGTATAATATTGATTTTAAGTTTTTTTTTCAAGATAAAATTCGGCTAAATTGTATTATTTTTTATAATTTTTTTAAAATAAAGAGAAAGAAAAATAAAAATTGAGGTTCTCGAAAAGTTAAATTCTGATATGTTTTTTAATCGATTTTTTTTCTCAATCGTACTTGTAATTTGATTTGTTGAAAATCAATTTTTATTTAAAAGATGTTAATTTTTTTTTTCTCAAAACTGATATAAGATGTTTTTACAAGATTGAATATATTTTGCGATGACTTTTACTGTTCATCTTCAACCTCTATATCAAAATGTTTTAGGTTCAAATCCCATACAAAAAGAGATTTTATGTCTGCAAAAATTGAAAGTTCATAATGATAGATGATAATAAATGTTGCAATAATAAACATAATTAGTTTTCTTTATGGTCTTTGCTTTTTACATTGTGTTATGGACTTTCATCTTGATGGACTTGATCTATGTAATTAATCTCTTTGATTAGTTTGTCTAATACTTTGTTAATGTATTTTAACCATTACCTTAATTTAATCACAACTACCACTGTTGTTATGTTATGATCGATATGATATCATGTTGTCCGAGTAGATACATATCAAAATAATATCAAATTTGGTAACTAAGATTATCTCGAGTATGTATAGTACATCTGACATATTATTTCTGGTGTAAATTAGATATAAAGTATTTAATCTCTTCACTTTATGAAAATTATATAAAATATCTCTTTGACAAAATAATATTATATTATAATTTATTCTGAGATTTTGTTTATCTCATGAAAAACACTCCATAAATCTTTTGTTGTAGATAATATTTTACATAAATTTCACAAAGTACATAAACTAAATTATAAAATATTTCATTCCTACAATTTATATGGTAAATATTTTTACATGAATTTCATAAATTATAAGGACTAAAAATTTCATAATTTGGTTCACGAACAAAATAATTTTTTCTATAATAATTTGAAAACAAAAAACATATATTTAATTATATAAATATTTGGTAAAACTAAAGATGAATGTGCATTATTTGAGTGAAAAAAATCTCCTTTTGGTGTCCTTTTAAAGGATAAAATGCAGCACTCATGATGGTTGTTTGAAAACAAGTTGTTTTGAAAGCTGGATATGAACTGGGTAGCCTTTTTAATGAAGCCTCCAAAACTATTTAATTAGCACAATCTGACAACTCTGCCATTAATAAAGTTTTTCTTTCTTTTCAAATTTATCTTATGCCCTTAGATCCAACACATTCAATTTATAGATACAATAAAGATGCAAGTACACACAGGTACATCAAATTCAATTTATATATTTATATATAATTACATTTTTGGAATCTTAATTTTGTAAGAAAATGTTGTATGTTACTAAATAAGGAAGACCCCATTGTCCAAAATCATGTTTTTTCATTTTAAATTATAGTATTGATAGAAATAATTTTTTAATTATAGTTCATACTCTCATAGTAAAAGTGAACAAAATTTAATAATGCAGATGATATGAGTATGAAAAAATATATATAAATATTTGTTTTAAAACATATTTATTTATATTATTTTTGCTTTCTATTTTTCATTTATCTTTTGGCCACAAAAGGTTAAAAAAAGGTACAGCTCTTTCAGTTGACTTTAGCTTCCTACAAGAAACCTGTACCATATTTTATAAAATAAAAATAATAAGAAGCCAAATATTTATTGTAAAGTGGTGCCTATGTTACATAACTTGATAAGATAATAAATACAACATTTATTACATCAACTACTAAATTATATTCTCCCTGTTAGAAGTGATTTAGGATTTTTTTTTTTACTCAAACTAAGAAAATTGTTTTTTTTTTTTAATTTTAAGACGATTAAATAGTATTATTTGGAAATAAGATAATTTAGTCCTAAGAATCATTGGTGGTCACAGCTTTATTGTGGTGTCTTTGACCTTAGAATAAAATGGAATCCAAAGAGTTTCTAATAATCAATAGCTGTATTCAGATAAGGTTTTGATTTGTTCATATTAGAATGGATGAATGAATGATTGCACAATCATGCAATGTGATCAAATTGAAATATCAGCTTCAAAAGGACCAAATAATTAAATAATAATAATAATTAAGTTGGTTTTCATTTTCAACTCACAATTGAAAATATATGACACAGATTAGTATTGTCTATAAATGTGAGAACTCAGTAAAATTAACAATTTTTAAATGGTAAAAACATGTAAGAGTTTAAATAAATTTAAATTTGATATATTTCTCAAATTTTTACTTTTTATGTTTTGTTTATCTTCCATAAAAAAATTACCTTTATTAAAGGATTGACGCGGTTCTAAGAAAAAAACAATATTTTTTTTTCATGATTTGGACTAATTTTCACATGTTTATTTTCAGCCCAAACTGTGATGTGTGTTGTTGCAAACTTAGGAGTAAAAGAAATGGCCTTTCAAGACCAATCCACAACAAAGTAAAAAAAAAAAAACTTAAGGCTATTGCTTCCTGCACCCAAATAACTACTAACTGCACCCTTACAATAAGAGGAAAAGATTAAAAATGTAATCACACTTGCAGAAAGTAAAATGGTTATTTTGAAGGACTGCAGAAAGAAATTAAGGGAGTGCAAGAAGTAAAACCCAAAAATTAAAAAGTGGAAACAATTAAGTTATTTCTTCTTGGAACCAACAATTTGAGATTATTATTTCTAATGAAAAAGCCCAACTATTAAGTAATTTAAAATAAAAGTTATAGTTTTCAGATTAACCATACCATGATAAAAGAGGGTGTTGATGGATATTGTTATGGTGCAAAAGGAAAATACCTTCCAATACTTAAGAATTCTATTTATAGGAAAAAAAATATAAAAAAAAATCTACATAAAATAAAATTAATTTTTGATTAAGTAATTTTTCAATTATATTTATCTAAAAAGTTGTTTTTTTAAACCATATATAAATTTTTTTATGAATTTTTTTATTTTTCATATGAATATATACATATATCTAATATCTCTTAGCAAAATTGCTTATTCTTTTCACCAAAACAAAAGTTTCAGACAGAAACAAGCAAACATGATAGTAAATCAGTAATTAATATTGTAGTTATTACTGTATTATTGGTCTGTTTATTTATTCTATATTTATACCTTTTTATTTTACCCTTGATCCACTATTGTACATGGCATCCAAGTATTGAATTTTTTTTTACTAAAGATATTTCTAATAAATGAGTTATAGATACATTCTTAAGCTTAAAAGATCTAGACATTACAAGAAATTTCCATTATAATGTGATATGAAATATCTTAAATTTAAAAAATTAGGCAATAAAGTAGAAAGTGAACCATAATAATAAAAATTACTCATAATGTTACAAAATTTATCCTTACATTGAATTGTAAATAAAAAGATATAAACATTTTATATAGAACTTGCAAAAATATAATGTGATATAGTGAAATGTATATAAAATAAAACCTTATATTACTATCACAAAAGTAATGGATCCAAGCCTGAAACAAAGTACTTATAAAAATAAAAATGGGAGATTTGAAGTGAAGAAATAAAGTGTGAATAGAGTGGGCCAACACATGTGCCCTAAACTGAACTCTCAAGCCCAAGTGAACCCAGACTTCACTTATTGACCCAGACTTCCCACAGATGTTTAATAATATATGGCTAGAGATTGACAATTACTTTTTGCAGCTTATAGTTTCTTCCTGCAGTTCCATGAAAGCATAGGAAAAGTATTATTAATTTAGATTTTTCATTTACGAAATTTGTAACGTCCCAGTGAAAAGCTATTAAAACAAAACATTCCATAGTTGGAAATCTAAAACAAATAATCTACAGTATAAAATATATTAGCCCAGTCCTCCAAAAGATAAAACCATGATAATTTTATATATCTCAAAATACTATATCTCGATTCTAAGATAAAACTTCTCACCACATTAGAACCTAATCAATTCTAACATCTTTTTTAGCTGCCTCATCATCTCTCAAAGGAAATTCTAAACTTGTACCATCTTCTTACACTCAATAAGGTGATCGTTACAAAAGAAATAAGACAAGCAACATAAAACAACAAGATACACACGAGAGTAAGTTAATTTATAAAAGAAATAATCATATAACAATTAAATTAATTACATTAGCAAAATAGCATATTTCAAACATTTATAAAATACCAACATACAATTACAGACTCTCTAGACTCAATTATCCGTATCTAGACATTGATGTATGATTCTTGATGTGTTTTTCACTTGTGGTAATAAAGAATACTGTTCAACTAAAGAAAAGTTAAATGCAAAGCTAAAAAAGATTGGACATCAAAGGAGACCGAAATTTTGACTTATTTGAAAGAAGAATCTATTGGATTAAACTCAGAGTTATTCGAGGTGAACACAACATCACTCCCTCTAATCGTGAAGAATAAATAATTTGAGTGAGAAACTAAAGGAAAAAGACAAAGATAGAGAGAATAATGTGTTTTCAGGAAAAAGGTTTTTTGTGCCTTTAAATACAAAATTGTTGTTTTTGGTTCATTTAAATAAATGTTTTATATTCTAAAAAGGAATTTTTCATAAACACATTATATAATTTAAAATATATTTTAGTCTTGAAATATATTTAAAATTATACAATTTAAAAATATATTGTAAATGACTTAATTTCTAATATATGTTGAAATCCATAATATATTATGTAACATCTCATTTAATAGCTTTTAAACTACTAAATAAAGCATTATATAGTGATAACCCAAAGTAGATAGCATGAAAGTTAAGTATAACCTTATACAGTCATCCAAAACTCAAAAATGACAATACTATATGTACAAGACATTTAGAAGAAAGGGAAGGTAAATTCTAGCCACTTACTACAAAACACACCTATCTACAATACCTCTGGATACTACTGCTCAGTCCTACTATCAACACCACGCGAAAACTCTCCACCTGCAGCCTCCTATGCTCACACATTTAAGTGATCATTGTAAAGAATAAAACAAAGGGTAGACAAACATAAAACGCGTAGGGTAAGCTAATAATGATTTAAAGAAGGTTACATTAGAGTGAGAGCATAATAACAATCAATTATCACAATTCACACAGGAACATTCCAATACTCTCACGTCATTCAACTCTAGACTCAATTATCCGGATATTAACATAGGACCTCTTGGTGGCTTACATCGATGTACGATTTCCAAACTCTATAGAGTTTGGCCTCAAGGAGTTATCACCCAATCATCATACCAGGTAAGTCTCCTTCGCGTCGCGCCAAAGACTTGATCGAGTCCGCTAAGACCTCCTGCTACTCCTCACGACATAACTCATTATATTCTATATGAGCCTTAATGGTTATCGGAGCGTCAGGATACCAACCAAAATTGAGTCCTTATGTCTTTGCATACCCTACCTCATCCACACTTAGAATTTCTCCACGAAATTCCTTCATAATTCACATACAACAGGTCCATATTCACCTAATCTCAGTCAAAGCATACCAAGACAGTCAAAATAATTCATTTCAGATCAATTAATGCAACGAAACACATCAAAACAGCAAACACATGAAATCTGGCAGCTTAGCGTTCAACCTCACATCCAACGCTCAGCCTCAACATTAAAGTTTTGTTCCAAACTTGCAGGGTCCCAACGCTGGGGCACTGCTCGGCTGGCGCTCAGCCTCATTCTTCTCGCATTTTTCAACGCTAGGCATCGCTGGGCTAGCGCTCAACGTCGATCCTCTCGCATTTTTCAATGCTCAGCCTCACACCAGAAAACAACACAGATTCTGGTTTTCGTTGGGAGATGTTTCACTTGATTTCATGACCCAAATTGGCACCTCCATGGTAGTGTTGTCTAGTTTACAAAATGGTTTTCAAGCAAAGTGAGATGATACCAATTAGAGCCATGATTCAAGTGTTCATTTTCCAATTCAACCTCAATTCACACAATGCAATCACAATTTCACTTATACCAAACATCAAACAATTC
>Ga0214543_1006677_pt1 | contig 20350 bp, 6 predicted proteins | sample CNSS2metaG_FD_160094 | JGI IMG/M metagenome (GOLD analysis project Ga0214543, IMG submission 160094) | Root nodule microbial communities from cowpea collected in UCLA plant growth center, Los Angeles, California, USA - CNSS2 | ecosystem: Host-associated > Plants > Roots > Nodule | place: USA...
GCTCTCTTATGCTTGGAATTGTTTGGGTAAGACTGCTACGATAAGATGCATGTACTGATGTATGAATATATGCCTAATGGGTTGCTATATATGTGTGACATGATTCATGAATGATGAATGATGAGTGTGGTGGGGACTTAACATGTGAAATGAATATGTGGTTTGAAATTAAAGGAACATGGTATTAACATGAGAGGAGACCCTAGACTCATGGGGTGGCGATGATCAGATGTATGGATTCAAAATGTGTTGCGTACGAGGAATAGTTGTCATGGATGGGTATGGAATTGTAAACATTACTTTGATGTTCTCCTACTGTTGTTTTATGAATGTTTGCCCGTGTCAGCGTGTAATTCCTTGGGGCCTCTAGGTGAGACCTCCGGGACTACGCTTTAGTGGTCGGGACGTAATCCCATGGCCCCTGTTAGTGGGTGTCCATGGTGGTGCCCCATTTGTATAACTAGGTAAGGGTTCAAGGTAAGGTTGCATCCTGACACTCTGAGGAGCCAGTTAGTCTCACCTAGAGCGGACTGACTCCTGTGGTGAGAGTAGCAGGAGGCCTGAAATCCAGTAAGGGCTAACCTTGTGGTGAGGGAAATTTGATTCATCATAACACTTATATTACATAGCTCAGGATCGAGCAGCTCAGGGTCGAGCAGAGGTATCCACCACAAGTGCAAGCATCCGCTGAATCCGACCAAGTTATACGTATCCGGATGAGTCGAGTCGAGTCGTAGTGTATTGAATGAAGAGTCATAACACGCTTGGCTATTATATGGGTATGAGATGATGAAAATGTATTTGACTGTATGATGAATATGTTGTTGGCTCTAGCTTACCCGTTTCGTTGCATGGTTGTGTTGTATGTGGCTGTTCTTCCTTGCGATGATCATCAACCTGGTTGATGGGAGCAGATGGGCGAGGTTCTCGTGGTCAACAAGGGAATGGCGATTCCGCTACTTAGCCATCTGGGCTGGATCTCACCCTTCTTTCCTTCATGTTTTCTTTAGGGCTATGGCCCTTGTATTCGTGGTTATTAGATTGTAAACTTTTAGTTAATCAATTATCCTGCTTTTGTTGGCATCGTGGTGTGCCTAGTTTTGTAGGGGTGATGTTGAGAACCCCAAGACTGCGTTGTTATACTATCTTATGTGTGGCGTTCCTTTAATTGCGTTTATAAATTAAATGGGACGTTAGACTCATGAGATTAAAAAGATAATGCTAACTCTTAAACTAGTATTCTACTACCAAATGAGACAAAAGAGAGTTATTTTTTGTATTTAAGAATGAAAGAAAAAAGATGAAAAAATGAGAGTAAAAATAGTGAGTTTGTGAATAATTTACTTTTTTTCTTCATAAACAAACATAAAAATGTGTGAAAGTGAAAGATGAGAACAATATGTGATAAAAATCAAAAGACAATAAAAAAGAAAATAAAAATTATCTTGATAAATATGTATATTCTTTATTATACTTTATTTTATGTTTTATTGTTTATTAATATTAAATGTTGTGTTGTAAAAGAAATAAAAGTATATCTAATTTAATTTTCATCAATTTCCAATATATACTCTACTTATAATTTAAAAATTAAAAAAAAAAACTTTAAAAGTTTCCAATATATAAATATATTATTTTAAAAATGTGGTCTAAATTATCCACAATTTAACAACGGTTGCCTAATTATCAACATCTTCTACTATATTGCTTAAAACAAATAGGCAACATTTTTTGTACGCTCTCTAAGTCTTAGGCAAATAGAAGTCACTATATAACCAACAATAAATAATTGTAGTTTATTCCTACTTTACACAATGATTTTTCAATTGTTTGCTTAATGTTTTTGCTTTGAATTGAATCATGAAACCCAATATGAGTGAAGCCTTTATCATGTATTGTTACACACCATATGTTTGATAAAAAATACAAAAAAAAATTGTTTTTGTGATATTTGTTGTCTAATTAAGTTATGAATTTCAAGAGTTGACAAATGTTGCACAAGCCTCTTGGGAAACGATACTTGAACTTTTAACTTTATTACTTGTGCGATGTGATAGACTTGTCAATCCGTAACAATATATTAATTTATATCTCATTATTTTTCAAAGACTACTTCTACATATTGCCCTCTCATCCTTGGCTCAATATTTCTTCCCTCCATGAGTTCCTTTGCTAATTTTACTTTGTGTCTTTTTCATTGAGGTGATAACTAGGTGGACTATATTATAATCCCCATTTTTTATCTTCGAAATGTACCTTAAGTTTGAAGTTGTCAGTTTGACCCTTGGCCCATAGGTCATCCTTATCCCACCATTGAATAAGCTCCCTTTTGGGGAGTCCCAAATGAGGGGGGTAAAGAAAAAGCTCTAGTCCCTAAAGTCCCATCTCAAGTGGGTTAAGGTCAAGGTGGGCTTGGTCCCACTACAAAGACTTCAATTAACTCTTAAAATGAAAATGTTCACCATGGGTCAAAGGTTGAGCTAAGAAATCTCGAGTCGAAGGTCAGGTCGAGCCATCTTAGGCTTAAGGTCGAGTTGAGCCATCTCAGAGCAAAGGTCTAGCCAAGTCGTCTCAGATCGAAAGTTTAGATAGGTCAGTCCAAACTGAAGGTAAAGACGGACCGACACAGGCTAAAAGTCGAGAAGAGCTAACTTAGGTCGAAAGTCGAGATGGACCGTGTAAAATCCGCAAAATTTAATTAATTAAATAAATAATTAATTAATAAATGCGGGAGGGTAGTGCATTTATGACATTAAATTCTGTTATGTATTATGTGGAAAAGTACTAGCTCAAGTGGTTGAGAGTACTTTGATTGTGTGAGAGGACTTGGGTTTGAGTCCTAGGTGTGCCATTTGTGTGTTATTTAGTTATTATTGTTTTAATAAAATGTTGGGTCACATTCTGTATGAGATAAGGCTTGAATTGTATGTGTTAGCAAGAAACATGAGTTGGCCTGATGGTTTAGAATTGATTTGACTTTGGCATGGTGTGGGTTCGAACCTGGGTGGACTCAAATTTAACTTTCTTTTTGCTAAAAAGTGGTGTGGCTGAATATGAATAGGTGAGGAAGACCTTAGCAGAAGGAGGGGTAGCCAAAAGGGGCTGAAAAACCATTAAGTATCGTCCTTTTTATTTAACCACATTAAAGCTTCATATAAAAAGGAAAATTGGGGGAAAATTGAGGGTTTTTAGCAGAGCTGGACTGTGGCAAGAATAGAGAGCACGAAATTGAGAGTGTTGACAAATGAAGGAGATTTTGGGATTCAATTAGGGGATAGACGGAGAAGGGGTGTTGTTGGTGTTTTTTTTAAAGCTTCAAGTAATTCACTACTAAGCCAAATTTCAAGGTTAGGGGAGTTGTACTGAATTTGTATGCTTTTGGTCATATTTGTTGCGTGTATTGGTTTTTATGTGGTGAATTACATGTTGAAAATGAGGGAAATTGGGGGTTGTGGGTTTTGGATACTGTTGCATTGGAATTGGCCCTAAATGTATGTATATATTGGGGTTGTGTTCTGTAAATATGATGAAGTATGCAAGGTGGAGTGGTTGGGGCATATTTTCGAGTCCAAATGTGCTCATAAGTTTAATGAATTGGTGTTGAATGAATTGGTATGTTTTGATTCGTGTTTTGAGTCTCTGAAGCAGTGAATCGGTGCCAAAACCTACAATTCTCGCTCAGGCGAGCCAGGCTTGCCTAGGCGAGACATGCAGGGACTCATAAACCTCTCTCTGCTCGAGCAGTTCGTTCAGGCGAGGTGTTTTGATTTTGGGCGACTGGCCATCTTGCTTAGGCGAGTGCATCTCGCCTAAGCGAGAACCCATGTGTGTTTGAGTGTTTTGGATGCTCCTCTCGCGCAAGTGAGGTTTTTTATTTTGGGCGAAAATGCGTCTCGCTCAGGCGAGAGCCTCTCGCCTAAGCGAGGATTCGAAGCACGTTTTGATGTTGGCTTAACCTGCAGCCCAAGCGAGATATGTGACTCTCGGGCGAAATGTGATCTCGCCCAGGCGAGTGTAACTCGCCTAAGCGAGTGTTCGAAGCTGTGTTTATGTGTGGTGCTCGCTTAGGCGAGGTAACCTAGCCTAAGCGAGATGAACTGGAGTGCTTAGGCGAGAACTGGGAGATTAAGCCTAGGTTGGATGGATGTTGGCGTAAGGGCAACCAAATTCTGGTGGTATTGGATTGATGCGAGTTGAATGGTGACGTTTGGTCATAAAGTTCCTAAGATATCTCAATGGTGGGCTTGCTAGTGTTCCTTGGGTGGTGGCCCGGAACGTATCCTTGAGTAGTGGCTCGAGATAGGGGTTAAGCATGTGGCATTCTATGGGTTGTGGCCCGAAATGACTTCCTTTGAGTTGTGACTCGGGATAGCGGATGAACACGAGGAACCTTGAGTTGTGGCTCGGGTTGGCGAGTGTGCCGGTGTGAGTGTGCTAGTTGTGGCCAGTACGGATGGGTCCAGGTGGATCGCCCTCCTTAGTGAGTCACTGACGAGTGGTAGTCCTGGGACATTGCAGACTATGTTCGTATTTGGGAACTCCACCTGGCGTTACAGTGTGTGATCCGTAGCATGGTTTTTGCACGTGCTCTATCGGTTGTGGCCGATAGGTGTGGCAACAAGGCATTTTGAGATACTTAATAGGAGATGTAGAAGACTGCTAACATGGTTGTGGCCATGTGAAAGGACTGGAACGAGGTTCCCTGATATACTTTACTATACATGGTGGTGGCCATGTGGTGGGAAGGTAACGAGTCTTCCACGAGGTGTATCGATGTACATGGTAGTGGCCATGTGATGGGAATGGAGCAAGCGTTGTGGGAAATGAAAGGATATTATATATGGTTGTGGCCATGCGGTATAAAGGAAGAGTTGTGTTAATGATATAATGTTTTATCTATTATACATGTATATGTGTGTTTGGTACATTTTTATGTGTTTTTTCTGTTAGTTCATCCTTTCTGCTTGTGTTTGGCGATGATCGTGTACGCGGTACACGTGAGCAGGTGATGATGCAGGTGGAGCTGGTGAGGCTTAGCTGCGAAGAGGGGATGATCATGGGATTTCATTACTATGTTTTCTTGGTTTTGGATGTTTAAATGATATGTAAACTTTTGAGAGATTCTGGAACATTAGTTCATGTTATAAGCTATGAGACAATGTTTATTATACGATGTTAAAAGTTTTAAATTTCCCTAAATTTTTGGGAAATGAGGTATTATTAATTATTGTGTAATTAATTCTTTATTTTATTTTATTAAATTCATAATATCCTGACGGGATGTTACAAACCGACCCATTTATAAGTTCAGAATAAGTTGACTCGAGCCAAAGGTCTAAACGGGCCAGCCCATGCCGAAGGTCAAGATGGGTAGGTCCAAGTTGATGGTTGGGACAACTAGTTCGGGTCAAACTTTGGGACAATTGATCTGGGCCAAGGGTTAGAACAAGCTAGTCTAGACCGAAGGTCAAGATGGGCTAATCCAGATCAAAGGTCACTAGCTCAATCCAATGGTTAGGATAGGCTGGTTTGAGCCGAAGGTCCACCAGCCTAAGACAAGGTCGGGATAGGTCAATTTGGACCGAAGGTCGGGACAAAATGGCCTGGACTGAAGGTCGTGAAGGACTGACTCGGGCCGAAGGTCAAGATAGGCGGGTGTAGGTCGAAGGTACGTGTCCCCCGCCAGGCGATTTTGCTACAGCTGGTTGGTGTTATACTTTCTATGATGTGCATGATCTACAAGGCTTCTAGGATATCTTAAAGGTCGGCTTGCTGGTATTCTTTGAGTTTAGCTCGGAACGTATCCCTTGAGTTGAGCTCGGGATAGGGGTTAAGCACATGGCATTCCTCGAGTTGAGCTCGGAATAGCATCCCTCGAGTTGAGCTCGGGATGGCGGATGAACACGAGGAACCCTTGAGTTGAGCTCGGGTTGGCGAGTGTTGCCAGTGTGAGTGTGCTGGTTGTGGCCAGTACGGATGGGTCCAGATAGATTGCCCTCCTCAGTAGTTAGTTGACGAGTTTGGTAGTCTTGAGATGTTACGAACTATGTTCGTATTTGGGAACTCCACCTGCCGTTACGGTGTATGATCCGTAGCAATGGTTTCCCACACGTGTTCTATCGGTTGTGGTTGATAGGTATGGCAACAAGACACCTTGGGGTACTCACTAGAAGACATAGAACATGATTGACATGGTTGTGGCCATGTGGTGTGGAATCAAGGGAAAGGATTCCTTTGGTGTGTTTATGTGATATATATAAATGTGTTTATATTTATATGTTTATTTTGTTAGCTCACCCTATCTGCTTGTGTTTGGCGATGATCGTATACGCGGTATATGTGAGCAGATGGTGTTGCAGGTGGATCTGGTGAGGCATAGAGCCGAAGCAGGGCTAGTCTTCGGGAAATTCTCTCAGAGTTTTTACATTGTCTTTATGATTTCAAATCAGTTGTAATTATTAATATTACTGGACTTTTTGTTAATGGTAATAGTAATTATATTCAAGGATTTTGAAATTATTATTGAACTAAATAAAGTTTTGGAATTTCTCGCGTTTTTGGGAAATGAATTTATAATTAATGAGTTTTTATTTTCTTATTTTATTTTATTATTTAAACCCGTAATATCCTGACGGGATGTTACACTATATTTTCCCATCATTTTCTGCTGCTGAATTATTTTTCTGTTGTCATAGTTTTTAGTATTATTCTGCTATTGTAATTTAAACAGAATACTAAGCATTATTCTGCTGTTGTTGTTTTAAGTATATGCAAAATTGTATGCTTTTGAGTTGGAGTATATGCGTATAAGTGATCTGATTCAAGGTGATATGATTCAAGGTGATCTGATTCAACCCTTTCATTATCTATGCAGGTCATTGCAGCATTGGATTCACTCTGTTATGGTGTTGCATATGCAGGTTAAGAAATATTTGGAAGATAAATGAATTGTCAACTTTTGAACATGTTTAGTTAGTTAGTTTAAAGTGCTTGTTTATGTGTATATGGTAGTCCAAGCTGTAAATACTATGGTTCTCGGGAGGAAATGACATCTTTGCTTTTATCAAATTTGATGTTGGAAATATTTTTATGATTACTAGAAATATTTCAATACTTGAAAAAAAAATTCAATTTTGAGGTGGGTTGGTGAGCCAACCCACTTAACCCACCAACTCATGGTGGGTTGAGCCGGGTTACAAAAAATTTGGCTCACCTTAAAGTGAGCCGGGTTGGGCTCACTAGTTTTTTGACCCGGCCCGTGGTGAGCCAACCCGTGTGAGCCGGGTTGGCTCACTTTGACATGTCTTAATATTGAGCAACAAATACCAACAAACATAATTGGCAATATAAATAATAAACAACTTATATTGGCAAAAAAAAAATCTTAATTGATATAAACTAAAATTTAATAATTGCAATGTTAGCTAAAAAAATCTACTAACCCTATGAGAAAATCTTATAATATTGAAAAAATTTTAATGACAACAAAATTTGTGGATGAAATAATATTTATCATCATATTTTATCGATAAAAAATAATATGTTGGTAACATAAAATTTTATCAACGGAAAAATTCGTCGGCAAAATAGAATATACCGATAGATTCGCCAATAAAATTTGTCAGTAATGCTAAACTTTTATTATGATGAATATTTCCATCAGTAAATTTTGTCAATAAAATTGAAGTCAAAGTTCTCCACTTAAGCTTTAATCATGCAATGGTAAAATTTGTCAGTAATGATTTTTTTTTTAAATCCATTGTATTGAAATTTTGAAAATTTGTCGATAATTGTATTTTTTAAAATTCGTCGATAAAATGATGTCCAATTTGACGAAATATATGTTATCAATTAAATGAAGATGAGTGTGAGTAAGAGAAAAAGAAAAAAGAAAAATAGGAGAAGGAGGAGGATGAGAAAGGGAAGGAAAAAACGGAAAATAAGAAGAGGAGAAGGATGAGAGGGAAAACCAAATCACAATATTTAGTAACGAAAAAATTGATAAATACTCACCAATATTTACTAACGAATTTAGATCGTTGGTAGTTATCGACGAATTTTTGACCGTTGGTAATTACCGATATATTTTTTGATCTATTATTGACAAACATTTTACTGACGAATTTTTGTCGTTGGTAATATTGAAAATTCATTGATAATTATATTTTTAAAATTCGTCGATAAAATGATGTCCAATTTGACGAAATATATGTTATCAATTGGATGAAGATGAGCGTGAGTAAGAGAAGAAAAAAAAGAGAAATAGGAGAATGAGGAGGAGGAGAAAGAAGAAGGAAAAAAAGGAAAATAAGAAGAGGAGAAGGATGAGAGGGAAAACTAAATAACAATATTTACTAACGAAAAAGAAAATCATCGATAAATACTCACCCATATTTACTATCGAATTTAGACCGTCGGTAGTTGTCAACGAATTTTTGACTGTTGATAATTACCGATTTTTTTTTATCTATTAGTATAATTTATTGACAAACATTTACTGACATATTTTTGTTATTGATAATATCAATTTTCTTGTAATGTAACTGTAGTTAAGAATTGTCTAAAACATAACTTTAGTTAATATTGGTTGAAAGAGAACTCTGACTAACATGAATTGAAAATAATCCCAACATGAAAAAATATATTTGACATCAACCAAAAGGATTAAAAATGTTCTTTGTAATCAAATTATTATATTGTATTTTGTTTATAACTTGAATTATAAATTTAGTATTTAGTCGTGTAATTTATGAAAATCATGTAAAATATCATCTTCAAAGACGATGTTTTCCATGCCTTTCACAAAATGTATGAATGAAATATATGTTATAATTTAATTATGAATGAAACACTTTTCTTTTTTATAATAGTCGTAACAAATAACATATTTAACCCAAAAAATATAATATTAATAAAAAATACTTTGACTTGAAAAATAACTATCTTAACATCACCAATAAACTAATTTTAACTATGTCAACTTGAAAAGTAACCATGATTAATTTTAGTCTAAAAGAAACTTTCAACTTATAAAAACATATTGAGATTATGACACTTGATCAAGCTAATAATATTTTGTGTTGAGAAGATAATAAATATAAATTAAAAATTATATAAAATTTTAGATTAAATTTGAAATTTTCTAAGAAATTAAATTTCTAAAATTTTTGAAATAATTTCAATTTCTTTTCAAAGCATTTACACTATTTTATTGTTTTCTTTTTTCTGTAAAATTCAACCAGTTTCTTAAAATTCCCTGTCGAAAAAGGTCAACAGTATACTAAACAAATTCAATATTGACCTTATTTTTGGATATTATTTATGCGATTGTTAAATTTGATACAACTTACACTAACAAATCCTATTTCTCTTCCACAAAATTCTATATATAATGATTTAGAATCATTACTTTTAAGAATGAAAATATTAAATGTTGTATTTTCTTTTTTTCTCAAGACACTTCTTATGTCTTTGTCATTGATATTTTATATTTTCAAGACCCCTCAATTTCTTTGCTAATATCGTCTTTAATGTTAACTTTTTTAATTTCAACTTTCTTAAATATGTTAATTTCATGTTTTTGAATTGTTTTCCCCAAATTTAAATTGTTTGTACTTCCACTCTTAATTGCAACTGCTTCTTGTTTTTAGTTTATTTCTTTAAATTAATTACCTCTACCAATATATCAATCGTTCACCGAAATAGTACACTTTTTTTTTTTTTTTTTTTTTCAAATTGGTTTTTAAGGGAACAAATTATGTGAAAGAAAATGGCTGGAAAAAAAATAGAAAAGAATTATTAGAAAACTGAAATTTAAACTGATTTTTTTTTTCATTAAAAGAAAAGAGAGGAAGAGATTTTCGAAAAATCCAATATGCAAAAAACAAAAGTTCAAAATTCAGTTCTTTGAAGTCGAATTCTGACTTTAAAAAAATTCATGCAAATATTTGGCACAATATGCTGCCTAGGTTCATTTTAGGTCCAAGTGTGCTATTTGGGTGAAAAAATCACTTATAATATATTGTAATTTTAGATTTTTTAAATTTTATTTTAAAGAAATAAATAAAAAAATTATTTTAAAAAAATAAAATCAATACTCAACTTTATATATACACTGTAATTATAACTTTTTAGATCGCTGAAAAGAAAATTAATTTATATTGTCTAAAATAAATTCACTTTTTGTACCTAAGCAAATTTAGAGGTTGAGAATTTTGATCCTTTTTCGATCTAATCTTATCAGTAGGCAACAAAAAAGGATTTGACTTTTTTCAAATACAACTTCAAAACCACTTGTGAAATTATTTTCTCTTCCCAAAAACAACACAATACATTTAATTTCTTCTTTGTTCATTTAGTTTCATATTTATTTGGCCATAGTTTGGTCCCATAGTTTGAAGTTTGAAGTTTTGTTTTTAGCGGCAAGTAGCTTGGAGTATTACAACATCCTTAAAGACATGAAAGAGAAAAAGAATTAAAAAGGTAGATAAGTCGTTTTGACTTGATAGAAAATTGAAGGAATCACTTAATGTTCATCACTTAAATTATTTTATAAACCAAAAAGGACAAAACAAACTAAACTAAGAAGGTGTTACTCATGGTGTCATCATTTGCTGGTTTGTCTGAATGACAATGTTTTTTATTTATATTATTTATAATTCATATATAGTTAATATATGAAGATGTGGAAGACTCTAACAATTTGCATAAAATTAATTATGTGTCATACTCCACAACTTGCTAACCCTAAAGTTGATACCATTATATATTTGTGTGTTGTTGTTAAGAATAATAAATAAATTCAATGGGTTAAGTATAGTTTGGCTAGCTAGGAGTTTGGCAGAAAATTCTTTGTAGGCAATTATTTTTTACAAGATTATAAAATTCACAGGTATTTTCTATAAATTTATTGCGAAAAGTCTTTTATACAAAATATTTTGCAAAAAAGTTGACAATAATTTTTTGTAAATTTTTTTTCATAACAAAATTTATAAGTATTTTCTAAAAAAATTCAAAATAAAATTGACAAAAAAATATGAATTTTGTTAGTAGTGATATTTATATAATTCTTATGTGTAAATTTTTTAATTGTTATTTTTTATCCTTATTATAAAATAAGGTAAGTTTAATATTAAAAATAAAATACCAGTTAATGTAATTAAGGCAAAATATGTGTTTTAAATTATGGTGGTTAACTTTTAGTTAGGTATTTTGATTAACTAATATTTTATTTATTTAATATAAATAAAGTATTATGCATATTTTTTTATTCAATAATTTACTCTCTTTTTTATTGAAAACCAGTGTAATTTGTTTAGATTTTTACAATTTAATTATAGTATTTTTGTTTCAATAATATAACTTCGAATGATTGTAATGATTTATTTTTTAAATTAGATATTTAATTTCTAAGAAAAAGAATAGTAAAATATGTTTTAAACATTTTAGAATTACTAATCATATTATATTAAAATTATTTATAACTTTTTTTTTATCTTTACACAAGTTCAAACTACTATAAAATAATTTATTCATAATATTTTTTTCGTTAATGGTTTTTACATATAAAATGATAACTATATAACTATAAAGTAAAAACTATACGAAATAGTTTCCTTTAAATAAAATTGTATAAACAAAAAATATTTATTATCCTAAAGAACAAAATGAAAAGTATTAAAAAGTATAAAACTACAAGTAATAATTTATTTATATAAAATTTTTAATATACTACTTAATTGAATGAAAACAAATAAAATCTATTTATATGGAGTAAAAACACTTTCAAATTTTTACGAAAATAAAATTAACATTATATACATTATTTTTGTTAAACAAAAATGAAAATGATAATTCAAAAGGATAACTACATCATTATGTCCTCTTAATTAATTAATTAATCTATGGAGTATAGTGAGGATAACATTAAATATGAAATATTCAATCCCGAAGTGTTGATTTGACCAACTCAAAATTTAAGTGATGAAACATAGGAAAATAATTATTCAATTAATGTATTTGGCGGCTAAATAATGAATTTGTTTGTATGTATATAAAGTGGTGTAGAATATTCAAACATAAACAAATGATTTGTAAGTATATAAAGTTTTTTTCTTCTGGTAGTCGTTGGTGCTATACAATTTAACTAATTATGCTCATGCATTTTTTTAATCATTAATTTTTTTATTATTATAAAAATATTTTATGATTTATCTTACAATACTACAATAATATAAAATAATATTGGAATAACATATTTTTTTTCTTTTCTAAAATAATGATTTGTTTGCGAACAATACGTATGTTTTTGAAAAAATTGTTGCACAGACTATAGAAAAAAGATCTCTGGACAATTAATTTTTAATAGATTTGATTATGAAGACAGGAATGACTAGTTAAATTTATCTAGCATGCTGAAATTTAAATATTTGATTAGTTGTGTTAAAATATTTATGAAATAGAAAAGTTTAATCATTCAGATATTTTTTTTAAGAGATTTATTTATTAAGGAAGAGAATAATATAATCTATTAATCATATTTGCGCATGGGTATTGTATATCTAGATATGAGTGTTCACATATACATAGTTTTGATAGAAAAAGATGATTTCTATTAGGAATGATAAGGGAGGTGGGTGTGAGTATAGGTTTGACTAACACCTCTTTATTTTTAAAATTAAAACTCATATCCATCGTTATCTATATAATTAATTAATGGAACTTTTGTTTCATTCCTAACTTACTTTATTAGAGAATAGTTACATGTATTTGTTACAATTCTTTGTTGTTTTAAATATTAATTAAATATTTGTTTAATAAGAATTCAAAATTTAAGCAAAACTGTAATATTATTAAATATTTAATATTAAAAGGATATGTTAAATATCAAGAAAGAAATTAAAATTATATAAATGTCAAATAAGAGTATCAAGTAATAATTGAAACAAAGTCAAATAATTATTTAAATGATAAAAATATCAAATATGTATTATAGAAATAAGTTATGAAATTAAAGACTTAAAATTAAAACGTTTTACTAATTTAAAATGGGATCAAAGATGAGGATAAAATTAAGTATAAGGTATGGAGATGAGACAAATATATAAAAACTCATCATATCTCCATATCCAATATGGATAATTAGGTGTACCTATATCCATACTAGATTATTTGTGAAAATTGGGATATGTTTTAAAAATATCGTCAGACACAATTTCCTTTGTCATTCTTAATCTTTACTAGTTTAGGGTTATAATGACACCTCCAATTTGATGATCAAAGTTTTTTTGTAGATGTGTAAGTTTGAACTTCATGTGGTAAAAGCTACATTTTGTATAAGTGTTGTTTCGAGTAGTTGGAATTTTAATTAAATGAAGTTAGTTAAATTTTGATAATATATTGGGGTTGAGGATTTGTACCTGGTAGATGTGACCTAGTAATGATGGTGAATTTTTGGTAAAGAATATATTCATATGAATTTATTTGTTGGTTGTATTTTTGAGATGTATGTATAAACATAGATATGAGCAGTGGCGGAACTTGCTCAATATTTATAGAGGTGCCAAAATACACTTAAAATTTATATATTTAATTATGGATCCGTAAGATTATTGAACTCAATAATAATTGAATCAATACTAAAATTTTTAGTTATATTTTGTTTTTAATATAAATAATCATATGGTCAGCAAAAAAAATCATCTTCCGTTTTATTTTGCAATCTTATTTTGATAATTTTCACTATAGAAAATTATCTTTCTGATATAGTTGTATAAACAAGAAGAGTTAAAATAAGACGAGACAGATTAAAAAATCAAACAAATAGATGCAATTGACTTCCTATTTTTGTCAAAGATTGATTTTGTCTATTTTCTTCCTCACGGTAGCTTCCATTTTATCACTTTTAAATAATTTATTTATTCTTTTATTTCTTCATCAATATACTTATGTTTTAAAAAAAATACTAAAAGATAATTTATCATAATGTAAATAAAAATTGCGATACGTAATTAATAAAAGAAAAATATATGATAATCAAGTCACAATTAAAAACCAGTTATTAAAAAACACTTGGTGCATTGCTTTTTCTTCTATATTTATAAAAATGAATATACCAAATGCTCGTAAGATAAAAAATAATATTAATTATTAAACTAATATTTTACTGTCAATTGAAAAAAATTACTTTTTTCTTCATTAATAGAATAAAGCATACAAAAACAGAACACAAAATAATGATTTTGTGTTCAAGTTTCTTTTTTTTCTTCATAAACAAAAGAAAACAAAACAAGTAAAAGTTTAAAGTGGGTACAATATGTGAGAAACTCAAAAAACAGTGAGAGAAAAAATAAAAAATATCTTAATAAATTTATTTATTTTTTATTAAATTTAATTTATGCTTTATTATTTATTAACATTAAATGTTATATTTTATAAAATAAATAAAAAGATACCTATTTTAATTTTTATCAATTCTCAATATATATTTTTATTATTTAAAAAATTCAAAAAAATTAAATTTCTTATACATAATTAATAAAATAAAAAATAAAACAATTTTCATATAACATTAAAAAAATTTCAAAAAAGGTTTGGGGGGGCCAAGACTTCCCCCTGTCCCTTCGTTGGTCCGCCAATGGATATGAGGTATTAATGATGATTTTTTGTTTGGGAACTTGTTTATACTTTTCGGTAGAAATTCATGTAGTAAGGTAAATAAGAAATTGTACATGTTTTACTTTTGAGAAAAATGTAAGTAGTTTTAGAATGGAAATTTGAATGTTTTAAAATAAGTTTGATTGATTTGGACAATAGAGAAATTATGTGAATGGATCTTGTTAGTAGGGTTTGGGATTGTCAAATATAATTATATACACTTTTGCATGAAAATTGATACTTGAACTTGGTATACATTGATGATTTGTAATTTGTTGATGGTTAAATTGTCAAATTTGATATGTTTGGTTGAGTTTTGAATTATCCATAAAAATACAATTTTTTTAATCATAAGTTTAATGGATCTAAAAATCACCCAACACCTTTGAAGTTATGAGAAAAAAAGTTTATGTGAAGACTGAATTATAAGGAAAAATTGTGTTTAATGGCCAAATTTTATGTAGTGTGACTATTGAGAGAGATTTTTATGACTTAACTTGGAATATGAAAAAGAATAAATTCTTACAAGTCAGAAATTTATCATCATATGAGTAAATAATGTTTTTTGTCTCTAATTATGAAAGACAACAATAGTGTGATAAAGATATGATATATCTTCTGTTTTTAATTCAATTGATATAGAGATAGCATATATTTTATTTCTCTTTGTTATCAAATATTTTGTATTATGATGATATATTATGTTTTTTTTCTTATATTGTGGGATAATGTACTCTATATATATTGGACAAGTTTCTAATAGATTAATATGAAAGCTCTCATTGAGTTGCTCTTCATCAAACACCTCTTGTAGACATTTTTCCTTCTCATGGCTTATACATATCTAACATATCATAGCTAATAGCCTTCCACATTTTCTCCTTTCTTGTTGATTGTCTGTCATGGGAATCCTACTTCATCTTCTGGTTCTCCCACAAATTTTGTGAAAGGACTGTTTTCTCATGGTTTTGCTTTCTAATGGTGTCGACTTTCTCACGATGTCGACTTTAGGATGCCTACCTTGAAAAGGGTGATAAAGATATCATATATCTTCTAGTTTTAATTCTATTGATATCATATTATCTTCTAGTTTTAATTGTATTGATATAGAGATATCATATATTTTATTTCTGTTTATTATTAGATATTTTGTATTATGATGACATATTATGTTTATTTTTTTCCTCATATTATAAGATATTGTACTCTATATATTATATAAGTTTCTAATAGATTAATATGAAAACTCTCATTGAGTTGCTCTTCATCAAACATCTCTTATGGGTATTTATGAGTATTTATGAGTATTTTTTCTTCTCATGACTTATACATATTTAATAATAATGTGACAGGTGCAAATGTGAAACTATATATAAATGTGATTTCATCAAACATATAATGTGATGTCAAACATATAATGTGATGATATAGATAAATATGAGTGTAATACTTCTTAGATGTAGAAAGTGATATCTTTAAATTTTGACATATAATGGATACACGTTTTGATTAGTTATATATTAGTTAAGATATGCTTGTGAACTTTTTTAATTACTAATTTATTCCTTTCAGATGATATAATTACAATAATAGTATTCTTGCACCAAATAATAATCTTGAAGATGAGAATAAGTTACTTAAAATGAGTTGATTTTTTTATTGATTTTTTTAATGATGTTTGTAACTATTTTAAAACAAAAAGACTTAATTGTTTAGAGCTTGAAATGTGGTGGGATGTTAGAAAGATAAAGAAGAAAAGGAATTCACGAAATTAAAGTTGAAATAAGAAAAAAAAAAGTGAAATGAACACAATGCTATAGACTAAAACTAAATCAGCATAAAGAAAAATAGGAAAATGCAACATTTGTAACTAGCCAATTCACTCAAACGATTAAAATGAGAAATATTCTTTTTAAGGAGACAAAAATAATAAAATTGACTGAGGAATGTATTTCCTCTAATACGAATCAATGCATTTGCAAAGGTATTAGAAACATGTCCATAACATATATTTTATATTTTTCTATTAATCGATCTAACATACTCGTGTAATGCAAAAACTAAATTATACCATGTCACCATTTACATTTTTTCTAAGGAGGATTTTCGTGATTATGAAATTTATAATTATTTTAATCTGAGAAATAACAATTGTGATGTGAGTTTAAGTTACTGAATTTTTCTGGAGCAGAACTTTTACCTTTTCTCTACTACCATACATTAATCAATGGAGGAAAGTTAGGAAACAGAGATAATATTATTTTAAGGTTGATATTTGTAGATGATTGTGACCAATGTATGACGTGTCACCCTTTTCAACTTGCTAAATTATAATATTCTTACTTTGGTTTCTTATAATCTTGTATTGAATTTGTATGGTATATTATTATGCTTTCTCATTCACTCCTTTCTATACATTGTTTTAGTTTTTTTTTCTTATTTTTTACAAATTGAACTAATGATTGAAAGCGTATATAGTTTTGGATCAAATCGGGAAAGATTTTTTATTGGTTAGTACTTAATTTTTACAATTTGTAGTTTAATAAGAAAGTGAGTACAATCTAACTTGTTTGATTGAACCAAACTAACCCAATTTTATTTAACCAAATTTGACATCGTGGATCCAGATTAACTCTATCTTAACTTGAATTAATATGACACATTTGAACTTGATCTAACATTGTCCAAACGTGAATCTAACTCAATTTAGTCCAACGTTGACCTGACTCAAATTGGTTCGATGTGGGTCCAACCATCACTAAACCAAAGACTGGTTCTACTTGACTCAACATATTGTAGGTTGACTCAACTCAACCCGAGATGGACACAATTGATTCGGTCCTATGTGGACCCAACTAGACTCGACCCAACATTGGCTTGACCGACTCAATCCAATGAGGCTCGCCTCCACTTGACCTAACACATATACAACTCTACTAGATTCAGCACAAGCTTGACTCAACTAGGACCATGATTGACCCAACTAGACTCAATGCTAACATGACTCGACTAGAGATGGGCTTGACTTAACTTCGCATGATGTAAAATTTGCTATAACTTGCGGGTTTAGCTCAATTTGAATATAGTCGGCCTGACACGGACCCTACTTGCTCTAATTTGAGGTGGGTTTGACTCGAATTGGCTTGAAGTGTATCCAACTCAATTGTACATGAGGTGGGTCTAACTTGATTGAACCTGACATGAGCCTAATGTGGGCTTAACTTAATGCAATCCATCATGGACCTAACTCTGCTTGGTCTGAGTGGACCCAATTTGATGGGGCTCACATGAGTCTAACTTGATTTGACTCGACTTGATTGGGCTTGAGTGAGTCTTACTCAACTTAACCTGCGATACGCCCGACTCACTTTGACTAAAGGTGTGACCAACTCAACACCGACTCTCATAGATCGACCCATGGGTTGACCCTTACCCATGGGGCTTTTGTTGTTATTTTGGCCATGTGAACTTTTTCTTTTGTTCACTTTTTGACCTTGTGGACTTTTCTAGTCTTGACCTGTGTGGATCATGATCAAGCCCAATGAACTAGGCCAAATTGATAGGTTTAAGAAAATGTTAGACTATATAGGATTATGATTGTCCTTAGTGGTGGGTGCCTAGTATAATAACTTGCATTAAAGGTAAGATAATTCTTCTATTTTAATGGAAGTCACCTTTAATATAATGAAATAACTAGTGTAAATAAATTAACTACATAGATAAACCACACTTGTAAGAAAAACGTAGCATATGCTTACTTGGTGACATTTTTGAAAATATTGTCAAAGTATAGGCTACGATTTAGATAAAATCAAAGCATATACTAGTATAGACTATGACTTTATCTAAATTGTGTCCTATACTTCCCTGAATAGAGTTATTTTCTTCATTTTTTACTTGCCCACGAGAGTTCCTATTGCCTTTTGCCACTACAAACTAGTCGTTTTTCTCTTGTATCCCAAAAGGTAATCTTTTTCTTGTTTGGTCTTCTTGGCTTTTGTTTGGAAGCACCCGTGAGTGGTTGCATTCGGGTTCCTCCTTTTGATGCAAGAGTCTCCTACATAAGTCTATTTTAATAAAAATAGGCCAAGGCTCCTGAGAACCGTAACTTATTAAAAATTATATGTCTCGATTTTGAACTATAATAGAAAATGATTGTTTTATACTATAGTAATAGACTACAATTTTTTTAACCATATTTTATCATCTAAAATAACCAAAAATATTTTTGCTGCAACAGTGAATCGGTGATTTTTATAAAAGTAAATTCTATGTAATACAAATTCAAGATGAAATATTGAAGAATATATTAAGTTTAAAAAGAAGGAGAATTTCAAAGAATGGTTGTCTTTACTTAATGTGGCTTCATCAGTTCGTATAAGCTTAAATTAACAAAAAAACATTTAATATTGGATATGTAAGTTTCTAGTATGAATTCTTGTCAATATAAAAAAAAGAAATCAATGCCAAAATAGTTATATAATGATGAAAAGTGGGGTCAAGCCGGCCCAACAACCTAGACGGGTCGGGTCGGGCTGGGTTGGCGAACTTGACGGGCATGATTGGCCTATATGGGTTGTCAGGCTGATCAAGCCTGTCTGGATCGTCGGGTCAACCCAACCTAGGCTATATGAGTTTCCCAATTGGTCCGGCTCGGCTTAGTCGTCAGGTTAGCTCGACCCATTTGGGTCTTCGAGTCCATTTCCAAATTTATCATGAACTCAAAACATAATTAAGCCTAAAATAAATATTTTTAAAATGAAATTTTATCTCACAATAAATTCAATTATTTTATCCAAACAAGAAATTGAAATGTAAGGTATTTTAATTTCTTTATCCAAACAAGTTATTTAGAAAATGAAGGAAATTTAATTGCATGCAATTCAAATACAATGCATTTTAATTTCTTAACATTATTGAAATGCTTCGTCTAAATACAAGATTAAAGTATAAACTAGGACTAAATCAACCAATAAATTTGCATTCTAACACGAATATAAATAAGAAAATAAGAAAATAAAGAAGTGATATAAAATATAAAACAAAATGTGTATTCAAATTGTTGTTATACATATTTTTACTACTCATTATTTTTGCAATAAAAATATGAATAGTAATAATAATAAGATAATAATGATAATAAAGATTAAATAGTTTTAGTCTTTAAATTTTGACACAAAATTAAAATTTATTTATGTTCTAAACTTTGATATATATATTTTTCTGAAATTTTAAAAGTGAATAGATATAATTCTTATAATCTAACTGAATTAAATTTTTTTGATGTGTTAGAAAGACATTTTAAATTGATCTTTAAATTACTTACACTATTTAACACATTCCAACTCATATATCAATTTAGAACACTATAGTTATCACCTAAAATAAATTTAATGTCATTAAATTACAAAAATTATGTCTATTATTTTTAAAATTTGTGAATTAAAATATATCAAAATTCAAAACATAAATAAATTTTAGTTTCACGTCTAAATCTAAAAATAGTAATTGTTTTTAAAAAATTGCTATATTTAATATTACATTAAAAATATAATAAAAATAGTTGAGTTGTGTTGGGTATTGGGCTCCCTTCCTATGTGGAGAAAAGGCCCAAAATTTGAGAAGCCCATGTCTCACTTAAACCTAGTGGAGAGGAGGCTATAAAATAAAGAGAGAGGCAGAACAATAGAGTCAG
>Ga0214543_1006682_pt1 | contig 20344 bp, 20 predicted proteins | sample CNSS2metaG_FD_160094 | JGI IMG/M metagenome (GOLD analysis project Ga0214543, IMG submission 160094) | Root nodule microbial communities from cowpea collected in UCLA plant growth center, Los Angeles, California, USA - CNSS2 | ecosystem: Host-associated > Plants > Roots > Nodule | place: USA...
AAAAGATACAAGATCTATGTTAAAATTTTATTATTATGATTATTATTTGTTCTTTGTATCATTTTGATTAAGTAATGTATTATAACTTTTATTAGTGTATAAAAAAGAGATTCATTAAAATTTAAAATATTGAAGTAAACAAACATTTAAAATATATTTTAATTTGAGTATTTGTTTCCTTTTATATTTTTTAAAAGTATTTTTAAATTTCATCAACTAGGTTTCATTAATGTTTGCAAATTTAATAAATGTGTTGGTTCTCATGAAATTTTATTTTGTATTATAATCTAAAATGTAAATAATTATAATTTATTTTAAACTTTTATTATGATTATTATTTGTTCTTTGTATCATTTTGATCAAATGATGAATTATAACTTTTATTAATATATAAAAAAGATATTCATTAGAATTTAAAAGATTGAAGTAAACAAACATTTAAAATATATTTTAATTTGAATATTTGTTTTTCTTTTATATTTTTAAAAAAATATTTTTAAATTTTATCAATTATGTTTCATTAATATTTGCAAATTTAATAATTGTTTTTGTTTTCATGAAATTTTATTTGGTATTATTATATAAAATGTAAACAATTATAATTTATTTTAAAGTATTTGATATGGAAGAAACAAATTATTCTAATATTGAATATTTGATAATATTATATTTCTTTTATCATAAAAATTTTATTATTTTATAAAAATTAATTAAAATTAATATTGAAGTAGTAAGAAAATGGGTATGGGTACGAGATTATACCCGTTACCCGGTGGGGATGGAGATGAGTCAAAAGTTTAATACCCGTTGGGTTTGGATATGGGGATGGGAATGAATTTTTTTTACGGAAATGGGTATGAGATAGCGAAACCCGTGTCCGCCCGCCCCGTTGCCATCCCTAGTGACAACAATGACTGTAACAACACTGATGACGTGGTGCAGCGAGGAAAGATAGTTCAGTCTTTTTGTTGTAATCATGGGAAAGCATGAAGCAAAAGCCAGAGAGGAATGGTGAGAGACTTGAGTTATCGACATGGCTCAACAACCAATAAATCTACCTACATTTCAAGGAAATTAATTACAAAAATGGTAACAGTAAATAGGATATTAACTGATCCTGGGAGGGGGACTGCACCAAAAATATATAAAGGTAAAAAACTGTAGAGGGGAGATTCTGTTGAGTAGACATCCTAGTTGATATCACGTTAGCTTGACTGCTCAAGACCATGGAGAGAACTTGGCTGAATGTTTGATTTAGGGAGAACACCTGCAGACTGCTTTAGAGACCTAGGCTTTTCACCTCGCGAAAAAGCCGTCATCTTCCCAGGGCGAAAATGATTTCCTTCTAAACCCTGTTCAGGCCTTCTCTTTACTTTCTTCTTTACTAAAACATCTTCATCCCCGCCATCATCCAGAGAACCACTAGAACTTCCCTTTGCTTTTTCTTGTTTTGAACCATTCAAAGAAGGATTGTACACCCGTGGAGCGGCAACTGTAATAGAAACTGCCTTGTTTACTGAAGTATGATTAAGACTGCTAGAATCTGTAGCTAATCTCTCTCGCATGGGCTGTTGCGAAGTAATTGGATTAGCATCCAATCGAGCATTCTCATCTCGTCGAGGTGCAAATAACTTATTCTTCTTAATTTTCTCCCGATCCTAACAATATGAGGAACCAGTGAGATACAAATAAACTGAAAACATCATCGCCACAAATATCAAATCCTGATTGTCATGAGTACATACAAATAACAGAAAGCAAGTTCCCCAATTCTTCAGAAAAATTAAAAGATTACTGTTCCTATATAATCATGCTACATAGGCATTTGCAGACTAGACTTATGGTCGTGAAAAAAAACTATTAAATTTCCAAAACTCAACGAGGAAAGGGTTCTTTTTAAAGTGATTTTAGAATATTACTACACAACATTAAAAGTTATTTCATTGCATTGGGATACCTTATGTCTGATGTGCAGTGCTCGGCGCCTCTCTTTTGACCTGCAAATTGCACGCTTGATTCCATGGTTGTCCATGTAACCAGTTGGCCATAATTCTGCAAGCTGAATACAATGAATTCAAAAGTGAGAAATCTTTTTCATCTATATCTGTATACAGGGGATTCCCCTTTTCTGAATACACATTTTCTTTTCAATTTTACTATTTAAGTAACTATTATTTTAAACTAAAATAATTACATTTCCATTCCATTTTTATCTTTTAAATAACCGTTAATTTAAATTTAATTATTTTAAAATTGAAATAATTATTTCACTATTTTATTCTTTTAAATTACTATTTATTTAAATTCAGTTATTTTTTTTAAATTAAATTAATTATTTACAATAAAAAAGATGACACATGCACGTAGCACTGTTTCCACTAGTAAAAAATAAAGATATTAACTTCGACACGAGAAACTACAATGCATATAAAATACAGTCACATAAAGTAACACAATCTTCAGAAAAAGCAGCATCATTTAATACTGAAGAGTGGAAGAAAATGGCAATCGAAAAAGTTTCCATGCATGAAAATACAACCGAAAATCCTTTTCTTTTCAATGTTTCAACATAGCTATGAATATAGATATTGATACTTAGCAGTCAAACCTCAAATTATAGCAGGATAGTGGATTGAACGATCATTGCTGTTCTATTTAAATTTAACAAACAAATATATTATTATTCATCATTATATACATAATTACATACATAGTGCTAAACAAATACTTGTAACTGATATTTCTTGACATATTTACAAAATACTAGTAACAATCAATCCCAAAGTAAATAAAAAATAAAGGACAGAAAATTTGTTTTGTCGGAGAATAGACGCAAAAACAGAGATGGGTGTTGCTGAAAAAAGTGCCTTAGAATGTTTCACAGGTTTGACAGCACAGCAGAACAAAGACCGAGAGAAGAAAAGGGTTGTTGACAGAGAGAAGTGGAAACGTAGGAAAAATAAGGGATATGGTTATATATGTTGTCTGAAAATGATTAAAAGACCCTAAAGAATGTGTAGCTTTTGGAAAAAAAAAAACAGAAGGAAATTCAATGGTTTCACTGCAGACTGCAGTGGTGCCATAGTCCAGTGAAAACCTGCTTTTCTGCATCTACAGAATTCTACTGCAATTGTGCACTATTGGTACCTATGGTCTCTAAAACTTGAAAAGAAGGGATAAAAGTTATTTTAAATAGTACTAACTTAGTAATTTTAACATAAACAAGGATATATTGAAAATAAAATAAGCCAAATCAAACCTACCGAAAGTAGGTACTGAAATTAAACAAAAAAAAAAAAAGGAAGATAAACATAGCGATAACACTAGCAATTTATTAACTCTGCTAGATCAATAGAGAGGAAGACAGAAAATTTTAACCACCTCAGCATACAACTTTCTGATTCGCGGACCGGCATTTTCATCTAAACCCTGGAACAATTGCAAACAAGATTCATTAAGGACAAACATCAACAAAGCAAACAGGATCTTTCCCTCCTGTAATCATAAGAAAAGAAAGGTCAACAAAATAAATATTCAAAGCTCAAACTTCTGTACATCAACGAAAAGGTCATAGAGATCACAAATCCTGTCTTCCAATGCAGTGTCCATACTAAAAATATTTTTAGTTGTAGCTTTTCCATCAGGACCCATTTCTTTTTCCCCAGATGCTTCAGCTTGCTGCTGTAGCTGAAATGCAGGGAAGACATTAAAAGGCACGCCATATTTCCTGAAAAATTGCAATCAAGATGCAATGCAAACAGACAAGTATATATAAAGGAAAAAAAGAAAAAAGAAGGGGTGTGGAAAGTGATGAAGTGCGTAGTGGGTTTGAAAGACCAAGATCGTGGAGAAATGGGGAAAAGAGGGATCAGCTGGCTTCATTGGAAGAGGAAAAAGGATTGAGCGTAACAGAATGAACGCCTGGCAGTAGAGGAGAGGAGAGAAGGATACAGGAATCTCACAACGAGGAGAGAGATGGGGTATTTGGAGGAGGCGGAAATTTTCTATAGGACATTATTGTGGCCAGGCTGAGTGAAGGAGTTGGTCCTTCAGTAAAGGTTTTCTTTAATTTTGGCTGGTTACTCCATATTGTAAGGAGCAGTGCTCCATTCCACCCTGCACTCATTTTCAACATCTCTGGGATGCTATGTTTATTTTTCCATGGAATAGAATCAGCTCAGCGATTAATTCTACCATCAAAATTATGTCAGTTCATTTCCAGTTCTTAATTTGGGGTCCTATCAAATCATCAAGAAATATTGCAAGAAAAATAGATCGATGGTTGAATTAAATAGCCAAATATTTGTTTATTGATCAAAAGTACCATTATTTCCTGAAAAATTGCAATCAGGTTGGATTGCAACCATAGAGAAATTTAGCAAGAAACTATATTGAGTGTCAGAATTACAAATTACAGTTAATGAAATCCCTTTCCAGGTAAATGACTCATCCGTAAGTAACCATGCCAAAATAAAGATCTGCATATAAAACTCAAATGAATTAAACCCATAAAAAGAAGCATCCACAAGAGCGAAAATATTACTGCCATATGGGGGAACCAAAAAGGAGCTACATGAACCAGCTAAACAAGTAACTACTGAATGAATGGAAAACTGAAAATATGACACGTCAAAATACTTGATTTTGATACGGAATAAATAGCAATGGTAACTAAAATAAACCTTCGATTCCATGGATGGGACCTGCATCTTAATCATCTCAACAACTTCCTTCTTTATCTGTTGAAACCTATCATCTTTCTCCTGCTTTGCAGACAAACCCATGCTGATCATAATTTTTAAGTTTCTCTGTAGCAGGAAGACATTGCATGAGAAGATAAGTCTCAATTCAAGCAATATTGGAAACTAAACCTACCTACATAATGATGTTCGTAGATATAAAATATAAATAGAGAGAAAAATAGTTGCAATACGATGACCACAATGACATGCAATAAATAATAGGTGGCAAATTACTATTATTTGGATTGGATTATAAGAGAAGAGTTCAGAGTTGAGTATGTTCAATACTGAAGGATAACTTGAAATGTAGTTATACACACCACTTGAAAATTAGAGTCCACAACTGCTAAAAGATTAATTTTGTAGCGATGGGAATAGATATTTTTATGTGAAAAATCACCAGCTTGGTTTCTAGTGTTAGTGTTTAAAAGGAACATTTATGTGATTATAATAAATAAAGAGCATGTGCAGGTGCAAAACATTCTACAAATTTTTTCTAAAGCTCGAAATAAGTTCTTTCTCACGGAGGCAATACAACTTTACTCTTCCTAAATTTGTTTCTACAGATAAAAAAAATGTGAGCTTGAAAAACTTCACAAACATGATCAATTGCAATTAGTGTGTGCTTAGTTTAATTTATTTTGAAGGGATTATTACATATTTTTTCCTAGTATATAAGAATTTAAAAAAAAAACTAGTATTTCTCAAAAAACTATCTATACCAATCTTGAACTAAAAATCCCTTCAGGAAGACCATCTGTCACTCTGGAGTAAGAAAAAATGTATAAAGCTAATAAGTACTTGATTCCTGAAGGGAAACCAGATTAATTAAAATGAAAGTTGGCAAACTATCAATTAGAAATAAGACTTTCTTAGACACAGAAGCACAACATATCAAGCAAAAAAAAAAACAAACAATCTTCATAAGGTCACAATGGGTCATGGATGTATTCAAAGCCTAAATATGGTAATGCATAATCACATCCAATAAATAAATAAATAATAAATGAACTACAATCGTATAGAAGTTCAGTATGGTGGACTCGACAGCAAGATATGTGATTTGCGAGATACAATCTTAAGTTTCAATTTTCATATTGAATATCACGTTGCGGTTCAACAACCAACAGTGAAAAAGAAGTCAGCCATCAATAAAGCTCCTGCCACGCATTGGGGGTATTATGACCGAAAACTGAAACAATACACACTGAAGGATTACCGGTCATGTTTATCAAGCTGAAATACCTTTAGAGTTCTCAGTTGAATCAGATGCCCAAGAATACTCATAAGACGGTTAATTAAATCCTTTGATACTTTCCCTTGGCTTGCCTGCTGCATCAAAAACATACGGTTAATATTACTATGTGATAAATGTGCTCTACTCTATTAGATTCAGTGAGGTCGAAATTTTTTTCTTAATGCTCTCCCTCCCTCCCTCTGTCTATTCTAAGAGAAATTCAAACTGAGAAGATTTCGAGAAAAAAAACTACTGTGCAGATCTAGAAGAAGTAAGCATGACATCACAAAAATAAATTTCCATTACTGCTAATCTAGCCACTTTAGCAAGTTTCAGCTTTATGTCTCTAGGCAATCTCCGTTTGACAGCCTGAGGTGTGTTATCACCCTCCTGGTTTTCCATAGTTGGTGGCCTTGCTGTATCATTATTAAAAAAAAAACTCGCATTAGCAACAAACTTCCCACACTGCTAATTTGAGAAATGTAAGCTTAAAATACTTTCTGAACTTACATTCCGTGACTATCTTCTCCAAATCTCGAATAGCTTTCTCAAGCGATGTAATTTTTGGCCTAGCACTAGAACCATCTTTCTTGAGCACATGTTCAGATTTCTGCATAAAAGCTTCAATCAAGCTCTCAACTAATACAGCATACGTTACAGACATAAAACAGTCCACTTTCACAAATTTTGTAATCAGAAGTCATAGTAATAGGAAAATGTTATTCCACCAAGTGCCTGCAACACGGATAGTATAGTTTGCCAAAGCTTCAATTTAAATCTCTCTTAAAGATAAACCAACCCTGTATACCAATATCCCTTAAATAGAAATTATTTTAAATGAAAAAGGATGCCCTACAACAGCCAAGGTAACCTGTCAAGTGTACTATTGAATCAATAATGCTACAAAACAAAAAAAAAAAAAAGTAATGGGGAGTGTTGAATTTGACGTCACGCACACAAAAAAGAGAGGAATCAGTAATGAATTTCTACTTATTAATTGTCACATGCTGTGAAATGTGGCACTGTTTAGATCCGAGTGCATGGTGAAAGTTGAATTCCACAATAACAATAAGATTCAATGGCAGATAGAACCCATGGGCCACCCAAAAATTTGCATGAGATCTTAGGGTCTATATCCTGAAATATTTTATCATCTTTTCCATAAGATAAATGTCTTCCTACACCCAATCAACACCCAAAACAGATTCTCCCTCCTTGTGGACCCAATATTGCCTAGGTATCTACCATTAGTCACTTGTTGCTCCTACAATACCAGTTAATCAGCCTCATATGACTCCAACAGCATATGAAAACTTTAAAAAATGGTATGAGACTAGTAAATCTACTAGTAACGCTCCTTGGTGACACACACCGGAAGTTCATCTACTTGTCTCCCTCAATCTTCTTCTCTTATTCCTTGGGTCATTGACTCTGGTGCAACCGATCATATTTCTAGTATTCGTTCTCTTTTTTTTTTTTCTGTTAATACTGCTTACAATTTATCATTGGTGCCAACTGTTTACAAACACAAGCTTGTTGCATTAACTCTACCCAACACCTCCCATCCCGTTTCTTATTGTTAACTTTATTCCTGATGTCTCTAGTTGTCCTTTTAATTTAATGTTGCCACTTGCTTGATCAAATCTCACGACATTATCTTCACCTACACTAAAAATGTGAGTCACATTATCTTAACTATCTCCTCTCATCACCATTGGTATATGCATCTATAGTCTCTCCAATGATGGTTCATGAATAATTAGGATACTCTGGGTTGACAAAATTGTAGAACACAGTGCCAAGTTTAAACATTTGTCTAGTTTGAAGGGTAAATCATGTAAACTTGGAAAACATACTTAACAACCTTCTCCTTGTGTCTCCGGCAACAATCACTTGCGTCGGAATCGTCTCACTTTCTGGATCTGATCTTGTTGATTCAATCGGACCTCTTTGGTATTTTAGGGTTTTTTTCCTCTCTCTTCCTCCATGGCGTCTTCCGCTGCCTCTTCCAGTTCTGAAATCTCTTCTGGCGTAATTGACCTGTCCATCTACGCTAACTATGTTAATGTACACTTATCCATTGACTAGTTAACTGGCCCTAATTATGCCACATGGTATCAGAGCTAGGTTAGCCTATCCTAGCGAGATTTCTTGGACATTCTATTCCACCCACTATCTCGGGCTGCTATCGGATCACCCATTTCTAGTCCCACGCACGAGATGTATATACCTCGACGTGAGGGGGTGTGTTGGAAGTCCCACATCGACTAGAGATAAGGCAATTTCATAATATATAAATAAGGTGCAAACCTCACCTTACAAGCTGGTTTTGTGGGGTTGAGTTAAGCTTAAAACTCATTTCTAACACTATCCTTTTTCCTCATTCTCCATTATACAGTCTTCCTACACATTTTTAGTACTACATGTTTTTTATATTACTTCACCAGGTCAAGATAAACTTTCTCCTTTACTCATTCAAATGTGTTATCCTGGGATATCATCATCCTCAAAAGGAGTATTGTTTTTTTTTTTCCTGATCTTAATAGTATTTTGAGTCTACTAAGGTCTCTTTCTTTGAGTTTGTCCCATACTATACACATGTTCCTTCTAATGAAGACATGCAGTCACTTTCACCACCAATGGCCATATCTCATAGAAAATATACTTTGGAGATTCTAGAAGAACCAGGGATGTCAAATGTTGAGCCTATGGGCACACCAATGGATCCATTTCTCAAACTTGTACCAAACCAAGTCGAACGATATTCTAACCATGGGAGATACAAACTGCTATTTAGTAAGTTAAATTACCTCAACGTGACTCATTCTAGCATTGCATTTGCACTGAGCATAGTAGTCAATTTTTAAACATTTCCGGTCAAGATCATTCTGATGCAAACATAAGACTTCTAAATCATAGTGAGAATTCTCATGGAAAAATGCCTTATTTATGTGCGTAGCAAGTCAATTTTTAAACTCTCCTTGTCCAAATCTCTAATACTAAGGATGCAGTCCTATTGTGTTCTAGTCAAAGGTAACTTGATATTGTGGAAAATTAAGAACTCAAATGTTGTGGCAAGATCATGCACCAGCCAGTGGACATTCATTTACAATTCGCTCTAAGAATTGTGCAATATCTGAAAGGGGCTCCAGGCAAGGGACTTTTGTTCAAACAAAATGGAAATGTAAATCTTGAAATATATACAAATGATGACTGTGTTGGGTCAATTGTGGATAGGAGATCAACTACTTTATATTGTACTTCCTTGGTGATAATCTTGTAAATTGGAAGAGTAAAAAATAAAAAGTGGTGGTAGCAAGATCCTGTGTTGAAACAAAGTTCAGGGCAATGGCATACGGGATAAGTGAACTACTATGATTTAAAATCCTCTAGGAAGACTTAAGAATAAAGTGGGCTGGACCAATGAGATTTTACTGTAATAATAAATCTGCTATTAGCATAGCCATAATCCAGTGCAACATGATAGAACCAAACAAATTGAAATTGATTGACATTTTATTAAAGAAAAATTAGATAGTGCTCAAATCTCCATTACAAATGTCTCCTCAAAACAACCTTGCAAACTTTCTAATAGAGGGGTTGAATAGCAACAACTTCAAAAGCATTATTTCCAAGCTAGGAATGGAAAATGCATATTCACCAGCTTGAGAAGGAGTTTCAACAATCATATTTTATCATTCCATATTAAACAGACTATAGTTAAAGTGTACAATGTAAGTATCCCTGAATCATAGGGATCTAACTATATCCAGAAAAATGGATCTGATTATATCCCTTAATCATAGGGATCTGATTACATTAAGTTTTGTTATTATATTTCTAAAATTAGATGTCCAATCTTGTATATACATTCTATGTACTCCTAACAATAAAATTATTCTATTCTATTCTAATATTTAAGTGTTATTAGTCAGTTCATGAAAACTCCTTGTACTGATCATTGAAACTTTGTAATTTGTATTCCAAAATACCTCAAAAGATTCTGGGATAAGGTCTATTATATGAGGATGAAGGGAATACCCATATGTTTGGGCATTATGTTGATTAGGTACGATCACTCTAGAAATCCAAAAAGCTAAACGTAGTTGTTCGATCAACTGTTGAAGCTAAATATAGGACAATGACATCTTGCACTTGTAAACTTGTCTAGGTAAAACAAAAACCTCCAAGAACTAAAATTTTGTGAGATTAAGCAATTGAAGATGTTGGGATAATCCATTAGCTCTCCACATTACTTTCAATCTTGTATTCCATGAGAGTACCAAAAACACAGAAATTGACTAACAAATTTATTTGAGAAAAGTTGTAGTCCAATCAAACTTGTATGGGAATTGACAGATAAATGATTAGCTTGCAGATGTGCAAACAAAATCTGAGGGCCTCAAATTGAATTTAATTGTTCGAAGCTTTCATACAAGCAATATGTATGCCCCAACTAGAGAGGGAGTATTAGAATAAGCTTTCTTAAAAGTTGTACCTAGAATCCTAGCGGTGTATTTACTTGTTTTCTACTCTATTCTCTTTCACTGTATCTCAGATTAATCTACAGTTTCTATATAACTATTAAGAACATAAGAGAGACTTGCTCAAGCTTCTCTAAAATATCTGCTCTCTCTTTTTATTTTTCTCAAATACATACAAGTGCTTATTTGGTGGAGCAGTTTCGTGCGCTTAGAATGCAGAAGCCTTTAATTTAAAGCTGAATAAAAAAAATAAATAGCTATAAGTGCAGCAGACAACCTTTTTATTGGTATTCAATGTTTCATTAAGGTATATTTATCATACTGCTAAAACCACAGAAAAGCAGTTAGATAAACTTACTGGTGCATGTACAGCAATTTTTCCCGCAGCCAAGTTTAGATCTGGCAGTTCCCGGATGAAATTTTTATCTTTTGACTGGCAAGTGTTTTCTAAATTGTCAACACTACTTGAGGACTTTCCAGGTTGGGATTTTGAATGTGCAGATAAATTTTTTTCATGGTACTTGTGATGAGAAATATCAACCAATCCACTTGCATCTTTAAGTTTGTCACCAGTGTTCTTAGACTGGGAATTTCCAGTCTTCTGTTTATCAGGACCTTCTGCAGCAGGAGGATCATTATTTGATACTTTTAAACAGACAGGGGGGTCCAAAATTGGTGTAGCGTCAGCAGTTTTCCTTTTCAAACTAATTCCAGAGACATCCATTTGCTTCTGAAATTTCATGTCTTCATAATGTTCACCAGGTACGGCAAAATTATGTGAGGAACTGAGCATATTTTTCACAGGTAATGATGCAGTCTTCCCAACGACAGTCTTGCGCACTTTTACAAGTTTATTTGATACATGACCATCAATATTTTCTCCAGGATTCTTTGATATATCTTTTCGGCGCCTTTTCTTTGCTTGCTGGATAGGTAATACTGGAGGTTCATTTCTTAGAAAGAACAAGAGAAAGAACAAAATCAGGAATTTGTATGAAAAACTTAAATACTAAAGTATACAATATAATTGATTCAAAATGCTGACACAACACATGTAGAAAAATGTCACAGGAATAAACATCCAACCACAAGCCAGAAAAATAATGCTATGAAGATTCACATAACATACAACCTTCATTTCATAGTTATCAATCTTAAATGTAAGAATGTAGCAATCAACCCCAAAACAGCTATGGTGAGGTAGACCGTCGCTGAAACTCTGAGATACAAATTAAATAATTTATACAGCCCTTAAATAATTTAATAGCAATCGACACTCCCAGCTTGCACACAGCTCCCCCTCCTTTTTCTATTATTTTACTATAATGAAAGCAATAATACATAAGAACACATACTAACAGTGCTATCAAAATTAGATCCTGAACAATATCAGCAACCCCAAAAATGATTTATGAAAAACATATTGCAAGCTATATGTGTTATGGCTGAAGCATCGCAGACAAAATGAAAAATTATAATTATAAAGCTAAAACTAATGAAAGAGAACCGTATAATTAATAATAATATTATGTCTAGAAATTAAAATAACAATAAAATTAAATCAAAACACCACCAAATTCAAGTTTTAGACTTACTAACACCAAAATATAAGATAAATGTCCTAAATTTCCATTTATATTTTTGGATGTTCATGAACTGCCTTGTTCAGTTGCCATTGGGGATGCTGGAAAATAGGTGATCAAATGTTTCAGAGAATCCTTAGAGTGGAAAAGAAGAAAAGAAAAATTTAGGGAGGCAGGTGGCACTGAATGAAGAGGAGGTAGAAAGAAAAAAATAATAATAAAAGAGGACTTGCAGTGGACTTAGAGGTGACTGCAGCATCCAGACAGTGTAACAGCAGGACGGTGGTGGTGGGACAGCGACAGCACTTGCACTGGAACCAAAGGAGGCTAAGGGTGCGGTGCTTGAGGCTGAGATGGGGTGTGTTAAGTTCAATTTCTGATGTCGTTATTCAGGTTTGGGCAACCCTTAGTTTTAAAAAGAATCACTATTGGGCTGACCCAATATGCATTAGTGCAAAATTAGAAACAAAAGAGAAATAAAGATAGGGTTTTAAATGTGTAGACTTGGTCGGGTTAGGTTGTCTAGAAAAAGGTTTGATACCTTTGTTCATTGTTATTTGTTCAATAAATGATGATCAGAGCATTCACATATAATTATTACTCATAATTACAAATATCCTGTTGCCTGTTGTCTAGTTTATGAATATTGTTAAATATAATTAAAGAGGACAAAGCAATTCATGATTTGTCTCGCTTATTCTTAAAGGGAACCAAATAATGTAATTAAGGAAATAAATTATTTCCTAATTCACGCTAGTCATGCTAACCCGAGACTTCTTCCTTACGCAAACCATGATTGCACAGTTCATGATTTCATCCATGGCCACTCCGAGTTGCCACTATACGATGCCCCAAAGCAATCATTATGAGCTGCCTTGCAAAACCCACTTTGAGACTACGATAGTGTGGCAGCCAGCAAAAAGTCCACTATCAAAATCTGCCATGGCTATTTTTCGATAATGACCACACACCAGTTTCGGATAGCTGGCATTGTTTCGTAACACAAAAATGGAAGGTCAACAGCAGCATAATGGAGGTCATAGAGAGTATGGAGCAATAGTTTTCAGCTAGGCTTCATAGCTATAAAGCTCGGATACACCTCATAAATGGTGCGTCCCTTTGTCCGACACATATCGGTGAAATGTCCAATTTGAAAGACATTTGTTTTTTGTCTCTAACATAATTTTTACATAGCTCCAACACAATGTTAATAACGACAAATAAAATGATTTTATAAAAACCCATAAACTTTTAAACTTATTGTATAAGCTTCTATTATGAGATTATAGAAATAAGGAACAAATCTTATATGATCACTACTTTTCACCATTTGGATATTAGATAGATAAATTAGATTCATTAATCTTCTTTATAGATGATTTTGTATATGTAAATACATAATGATATAATATATAGATTTTGTCCTATGTTCATGTCAATATCCGTGCTACATAGCTTCATAGCCACATTGCTAAAACACCTAGAAGCATGACTACAACCACCTGGCTCGGCTTCTCCAACCAAAATTACCAAAACACAATGAAACAAGGTATGTTGTGCGCTCTGCCCTGATAGAAACTACTTTGGTGGCTATTGATAACCTTACTTTAACCAAATAATCTTTATTTCCACTCTATCTCACCTATTTCTCTTCTTTTTTGTTCCCTTCCTTTATTTTCCCTTTCTTTCCTCTATCCAACACCTAAAAGGTCATATCCTAATCAAGGATCCAGTCATCCATGAAATCATCCCACCCATTTCAAAATTCTATGAATTGTATGAGCAGAAAACAATTGATCAACACACACGCACATGCCCACACAGATAGATATATATTTAGTATTATACCCATTGCCTTAGAACAGAAAAAGTGAAAACACTTCCAAAATTACACAATTTACAAAAATAAAGAGATAGACACAAAGAGGACAACCCAATCCCTGAGACTCCCACCCAATCCATGAGGCTATTTCTAGGATTTGAACTGGTGACCTCCAGGCTACAAGGCAGCAACCTTGGTTTTCACTAAGGCTAGCCCTCATAAAGAAAAGAAATTGATATACAGAGAAAATATTCAAACAAAAATCACTTACATGCGTTCCAATTTCCCCCTATTTACAAAGAATCCATCATGCTTGATTGCAGAATTATCAACCTCAAAATACTCATCCTGCAGAAAGAAGAGTTAAACTAATTAAAAAATATGGAAGGTGAAATGGTCACAATATAGGACAATTAAATTCCTGTTTTATCATCAATCAAAGGTCAAATAGTCATAATGTCATAACAAAGCAAAATGGTATAAAAGACACCAACCAATTCAGCATCATCAATGAAAGAGTCTTCTGTATCATACTGATCATCAGGAACATCAAGTAGATCCTCCTCATCACTGCTATCCTTACCCTAAAAATGATTTGGTCTCATTATTCCCAACATGGAAAACAGATTGAAAAAACTAATAAAACTTACATATGCATCTATGATATAAATTTACAGTATAAATCAATTCATTTGTGTACAGTGCATCCAGTAACACTATCGTGAAGCAATACACCCATACCATGTAAAGGCGTTCAATCTTTTCTATTACAGCACTGAAACGATTTGGCTGAGGAGCACCTTGTTCTTCAGTCTCCTTAGGTTGTCCCTAGAAGTGACATGTTTATCAAAATAATGAAGCACAAAAAAAACCACACACCACTAAAAAAGACAATATGCAGACATAAAACAAGATAGAGACAATTAAAGGCTTGATCACCTTGTCTATAATAATTTCATGTCACAAATAAATAGATTTGTGTTTGGATTTGCATCTGGGACACACATGTTCATGTTAAATCAGCTAATCCGTGTAGAGGCAACATTTGACACAATTATAGCCAAAATGCAAATTCAAACAGACATTAAATCAATATGCATAATGCAGTCAACCTTACAATTTCGATGTCAAATACAAGTACTTCCGACTTTTCCATTCAAATAATTTTGCGTAAGAGAAGAACTACAGCACAAACAATTCTACTTATACATTCAAACTAACAAGTTTGAAGTCAAATACAAGTACTTCCAGGTGCAATTTGACCACAATGAAACCCTTTCAAACAGTTTTTCCATAATAACAGTTATACATTCAAACTACTAAATTTGAAGTCAAATACAAGTATTTCCAACTGCAATTCCACTTTGGCCACAACAAAAACCTTTCAAATAATTTTCTATAAGAGCAGCACTGCTGGCACACACCGTTATGCATTCAAACTAGTAGAAATCAAATACAAGTACTTCCAAGGAGCACTTTGACTTTGCCACGGCTAAACCGTTTTAAATATTTTTCCACAAGAGCAGTACCACGCGGAACAAACAGTTGTCGCCATGCATTCAAACTAATAAATTCGAAATCTAATCCAAGTATTTCCAGGAGCAATTCAACTTTGACATGACAAAACCCGTTCAAATAATTTTCCATAAGAGCAGTGTCACACAGCACACACCGTCATCAAACACGGAGAAGAAACACGTATTTCCTCCCATTTGGCAGACAATTATTTAACATTCAAAAGAGGAAGCTAGACTGTTAGACAGAGACAACTTAAGGTCAGTCACGAAAGTTTTGGCAGAATATGTTCCCAAAACCTAGCCTTACCCAGACCCTTATTTCAGTGCCAAAGAAAAAACAATCATGGGTCAGTAGAAAGCCACTCTTGCAAGTTACAATAAAAAACTATCATCCATAAACCACAGTAACCCTCCCACATATTGCTATCTACTCACCGAATAACAATGTGCGTACACTGAAGTTTCAGAACCACACCACCAACGCATACCCGTAACTATTCGGAACCTAAATGAAAATTAGAAAAAGAGACTCACCGGAGCGATTCTGGCCTCGAGCGCAGGGTTCCCATTGGGAAGGTAGTCTGGTGCGGAAGTGGGTCCCTTATTGTTAACCTTATTGGTGTCTTTCATCAGCTTCTTCCACGACACTATGGTGGTCTCTCCCGGCCGAAGCTCCACTGTGAACATTTGTCGGTCGCCTTTCTTCACGAAGGACGACGGAGCCCTCGCCGACGACGACGAATCGCCGCCGCCAAGAGGAGCCGTATCCTCCGCCATCAAAGTGATTGCCGATTGGCGAATTTATCGGGCGTCGGTGCTTGTTTTCGGGGAGAATTGTTAGAGCGCAAGGAACATTCGGAAACAGAACGATAAGCCCTAAAATCTGGAAAGAAGAACAGAAACAGAGAAGAAGAAGAGGAAGAACTGAAGAAGCGAATTGGGATTGCGCGGGATTCAAAAAATGAGAAAGGGAGAAAGAAAGATAAAAATAAAAGAAAATATTATGAAAAAAGAGATGAAAGAAGAGGTATTGTGGATGGGTTTAAGTTTAACTGCTATTTCGACTCGGTTGTAAAAAATTTCCAGTCCTTTTCTTTTCCGGGAAAGCGACGGAGGCAAAAGGGATTTGGGGCGGGGAATGGTATCTGTGGGCCGCATCATGTGCTCAATGTAGTGTTTTTACTGTATGCACTCCCTACTTTTTAAAATTGTCTTTTATGTTTTGTTTTGGATTTTTTTATAACTCATTCAACCACCAAAACTCCTACTGAAACTTATTTTAAATATCGGATTTAGAGAGAATTGTTGGAGGTGAAGGTTTGGTCGAGGTTCAAGTTAACTAGCTTTTCTTGAGCAAGTTTTTTTTGTTTTTTAAGAATTTAAGCAACGTTGGAACTTGTTCTTACGGGACCAAAGGTTGTAATTCACAAATCACTTGAGGGCTACGAATGGCTGATCTCGGTCGTTCTTCTGTTGCTTCAGGGGAATTCTGGGGGCGGAGCAGGGGACCTGCAAAAGACACTCTGATGCCTAAGTCAGCACTGGTGATGTCAGAGTATTTGAATAATTTAATGCGTAATCAATGCATGGAACAGTGTGCTATTTATACTATTTTACCTGTGGGTCCTACTTGGGATGGGCTTTCTGGCCCAATCATCCCCTTTTTGGCTATTCTTGGATCCAGTGCTTTTTAGGGAGGAAATTACCAGAGGGTCCTTCAGGGGTTTGCGGTATTCGGTACTCGGTTATGAGGATCTTTGGGGTTGACTGGTTGTGTCGTGGATCTGCGCTACTTTGGTGGAGAGACATCTGTAACGTGGGGTATGGTGGTCGCTGAGGGTCGTGCTCTAGGGAGGGTGTTTGGGTAATGCATGCAGGCTGGCGCGTCTTTGGTTAAGTAAACAGGCGCAAGACTTGGAGTAAGCGGCCACAAGGCTTGGAGTAAGCGGCCACAAGGTTTTGCTGGGGGCCGTATACTAGGAAGGGCGTTTAGCGTAGTGCATGCGGTAGGCATGACTTTGGTTGAGTATACGGCCGCAGGGCTTAGAGTAAGCGGCCACAAGGCTTGGAGTAAGCGGCCACAAGGTTTTGCTGGGGGCCGTATACTAGGAAGGGCGTTTAGCGTGGTGCATGCGGTAGGCATGACTTTGGTTGAGTATACGGCCGCAGGGCTTAGAGTAAGCGGCCACCAGGCTTGCTGGGGGCCGTATACTAGGGGTTGGGACCTTCCATGGCGTAATGCTATGTGGGCGGTCATCAGCTTGTTGGGTGTTTCATGAGCAGGAAGGGGGCTTTGGTATGCAGTTGGTGTGTCTGTTTGGTGCCGTGTACCTAGGCTGGGACAGAACTAACAATAACTTTTAAGTTATTTTAGGATTATGCTATTCTGAAAATTTTATAATAACTTAAGTTAATTAGACAATTTTAAAGTCTTTGAACAATTTAGAATAATAATTTTATATTTAATATAGTTCTCAATTGTACAATCTAAAAAGTTAATCATAACATTCTTAATTATACGATTCTAAATTATACGATTCAAGTTCATCATGAGTTGAGTTTTAATTTGCATAATATAGAAAAAATATTTATAAAGATATTTCTTGTATAAACAATATTTATTTCTATTTTATCCTTTATACACTAAAAAAATGATTTTTAACAAGGGTTATTTTTTGCGTTTTCGGGAGTTTTAACCCATCCTAAATGAGTTACTTGGGGTTTGCTTTTTTTCTAGAAAAATCAGCGTCGTTAACAGATTACCGGTAATTTTCACAAACCCCTGGTATAGTAGTATTTACCGGCGGTTTGGAACCCCCTGGTATTTACCGACAATTTTGAAACCCTTGGTATTTACAGACGGTTTTGAAACCCCTAGTATTTACTAGTGATTTTGAAACCCCTGATATTTATCGGCGATTTTGAAACCCCTGGTATTTACCGACGGTTTTGAAACTCCTTATACTTTGTAGGAAAATTGCAAACCTCCATTAGTTGTCAACAATTTTAAATTCTTTATGCTGTATGACACTATTGAAAGTCCATTTTTATTGTTTTTTACCCCTACTATGCAATTCATTATTTATTGATGTTTTTACTTATGATTCAAATTCCTTTAATTTTATTTATTACACTTTTTTAATGGATATAATTCCTAAAACATATGATATAAGTTGAAGGTAAATAATAAAGATTAAACATTCAAACTAGTGAAATATTACAATATTTTTGTTCTTATAGTTATAAAGTCAAACATATACTAAAAATATATATTATCGATGATGAATGAAACATAGGAAAAATCTTGAGACAAGTATACTTGATAATTTTGTACAAAGAAAATCATCGTTGCCTTCATTTCATTCACTAATTATATTAATGAAAAAACCTATTTTAAAACCTTGATATTAATGTACTTTTTCACTATTACTAATGGTAACTTAACTTTTTGTCAAGTCACTCACGTGAGAAAATTCAACCGCTCACCAATCAAATTTTCTCATGCATGAGTTTTTATCAAAAAGGCTTAATTAATTAACTTTGTTGGTTTTTGTTTTCTCTTTGTTTTTGAAGTTGGTGAACCATGGTGAATCAGAATGTCCCATAATTGTTGTCAAGTGAAATGCCATCCCCCGAAAAGCCTTTGTGCATACCTTTTAGTTTAAAATAAAATTCAAAAATAGAGTGAGTATCCTTTGTCATAGGTCACAAGATAATGTTCCCAAGTATGAAGAGCTCGCACAAGAGCATATAGCTCTTTGTCATAGGTGGGATAGTTACGAGAAGGACCATTTAGTTTTTCACTAAAATAGACAATTGGATGGCCTTCTTGTAACAAAACTGCACCTATTCCCACCCCAAAAGCATCACATTCTAGCTTAAAAGTTTTCTCAAAGTTTGGAAGAGCAAGAATGGAAGCTTGGGTGAGCCTAGCCTTGATGTCATCAAAAGCCTTTTGTTGTCTTTCACCCCACTCAAAAGATATGTCTTTCTTAACAAGTTCATTGAGGGGTGAAGCAATGGTGGAGAAGTTAGGGACAAATCTTCTATAAAAACTTGCTAATCCATGAAAACTTCTAATGTCCCCAATATTCTTTGGCACATGCCATTCTTGGATGGCCTTGATTTTTGCGGGGTCAACATGCACCCCACTCTTATTGACCACAAATCCCAAAAAGATGACACTCTCTACACAGAAAGTGAACTTGTCAATGTTGGCATAGAGTTGGTGGTCTCGGAGAAGAGATAACACAACTCTAAGATGACCCACATGAAGCTTAGAGCTTGTACTATACACCAAGATGTCATCAAAATAGACAACAACAAACTTTCCTATGAAATCTTGCAAGACATGATTCATTATGCGCATGAATGTACTAGGAGCATTGGTTAGGCCAAAGGGCATGACTAACCATTCATATAGACCAAATTTTGTTTTGAAAGCGGTTTTCCACTCATCACCTTTTTTAATACGAATTTGGTGATAACCACTTTTGAGGTCTATTTTTGAAAAGATTTGAGCTCCATGTAATTCATCCAACATATCATCTAGTCTTGGGATTGAGTGCCTATATTTTATGGTGATGTTGTTGATAGCCCTACAATCATAGCACATGCGCCACTTTCCATCTTTCTTAGGCACCAACAACGCAGGCACAACACAAGGACTTAAACGTTTTTGAACCCATCCCTTGTCTAGCAACTCATTCACTTGAGTTTCTATCTCCTTGGTCTCAATTGGGTTTGTCCCATAGGCGGGTCTATTAGGAAGACATGCCCTTGGGACAAAATCAATTTGGTGCTCAATCCCTCTAAAAGGTGGGAGACCATGGGGGCCATCCTTTGGAAAAATATCTTGAAATTCATGAAGGAGAGCACGAATGGAAGGAGGTAGATCCTTAAGAGAAGGATGTTCAAGACAAGTAAGGATTGCTTGACAAAGTAAGAGGAAGGGAGGTT
>Ga0214543_1006684_pt1 | contig 20337 bp, 6 predicted proteins | sample CNSS2metaG_FD_160094 | JGI IMG/M metagenome (GOLD analysis project Ga0214543, IMG submission 160094) | Root nodule microbial communities from cowpea collected in UCLA plant growth center, Los Angeles, California, USA - CNSS2 | ecosystem: Host-associated > Plants > Roots > Nodule | place: USA...
TATTATTATATAAAATGTAAACAATTATAATTTATTTTAAAGTATTTGATATCGAAGAAACAATCATCATTTTAATATTGAATATTTGATAATATTATGTTTCCTTTATCATAAAATTTTTATTATTATATAAAAATTAATTAAAATTGATATTGAAGTAGTAAGAAAATGGGTATGGGTAGGAGATTATACCCGTTACCCGGTGGAGATGAGATGGGTCAAAAGTTTAATACTCGTTAGGTTTAGGTATGAGGATGAAGATGAATTTATTTTACGGAGATGGGTATCGGATAACGAAACTCGTGCCCGCCCCGTTGCCATGCCTGTCTACACAATTGAATTATGAAAATAACACAATTGCAATATTTAAGAAGCTCAATTAGTACAATTGTTGAAATATAAAGGACTGAAATATATATGCAATTGTTTTTGATTCCATAAAATCCTTGAGCATCTTCTATTCATTTTGGGGTGGACTTTTCGGAATATAAAACATTACATTCGGAGAACCCGTTTCGAAATAAATGGGTGTCCAATAATTTTACGGAGGTGGGTAAAGAAAAAACGGTATATTATCTCAGTACTCTTTAGTGGGCTTAGTACTGGAAATTGGGCAGTTTCTTCCTTCCTTTACCTCCATACATTTCTCCTTGCACCTCCATAGGTAATGTGAAAAGACATTTTTTTCCTTATATTCTTCTTTCATCTTCTTTCTCCTCCACCTCATCCAACACTCCATCTTCTTCCTCCATTCCCACTCAGTCTTCTTCTTCTACCTTCATTGGTGTCCCTCATCACCTTCTTCTTCTTTCCCCTTTCTTTAAATTCTTCTTCTTCGGACAAACATTTCAGAATGTATAATTCAAAATATATTTTTTATTTTGTATTTTTAAATGTGTAATCAAAAATATAATTTTTCTTTTGTATTTTAGAATGCTCAGAAATACAATTTTTGCATTTAAGATAATGCAATCCGGATCATCTCTGATTGTTTGTTCTGAAACTCAAAATAAATAGAGTACAAAATTAAAATTTTAAAGTGTGTGGAGGTGCAGCAAGCAATTATGAAGATACAAGAAGAAACTACTTGCAAATGATCTTCAGCATTTTTTAAATGGTTGATGATGCAAGACCCAACTTGTGATGCCCAAAAAGGCCTACTGCAAAACCATATGGGTTTTTCTTCCTGCACCCCCAATTTTTGTTCCTACACCCTCAACTTTTTTTATAATTCCACTATTACCCTTTTGTTTTGTAGTTATCGACTTTCAGAAATCGGAGTTACCGACTTTCAGAAACTAGTGTTACCGACTTTCAGAATCCGGTTTTATCGATTTTAAAGATACGAACAGTAGCGAAACATGAATTAAAATTTTAGGGGTGCCAAATTTAATTTTTTTATATATAAATTAATTTTCTAGTTAAATAAAAAATTCTTCATTTTCTTTACTTAAACCATTTTCATAGAGTGATTCATGTATGCACTTTTCAATTCTAATATTTCTAAATCATTGAATTCACGCAACAAAGGTATTCTAATTTCTATTCCATATCAAGGTTATCCAACTAATTCATTATGTGTAGCAGAATTTAGAATTTGCAATGCAACCCAAGATATATCCATAAATTTTACCATTTCAGCAGAAAACACAGCAACCTTTAAATTTCATAATTTAAGGTTGTACTAATTTGGGTAAAAATATAATTAAGGTTCATGCCAATTTGATAAAAGAATTCCTAAAAATCATACTAATTTGGGTAAAACTTAATTTGGAAGAAATATCATAGGAGAATCATAAATTTAAGATACATAAATCATAAATTTACCGGCTTTCAGAATCCGGTGTTATCGGCTTTCAGAAACCGGTGTTACCGGCTTTCAAAAACTGGGATACCGAATTTCATTCTTGAAAGTGCGGACTACGGAGATATTTAGTTTATAATTTATTTTTATTTTTTTGAAGGATATAATGATCTTCACGGTCAAACTTGGAAGTACAAAAAGAAAAATTGTGGATGCAGGAAGAAAAACCCAAACCATATTGCTTTTCAGTCAGAAATGGAGAAGAAAAAACAACGTTTATCACACGTTTCAAAGTTTTAAATAAAACAAGTTAGATTAAGGTTTTTTCAAAATGATATTTCGTAAAATATTCTATGCCACATGTTATTTTTTGATTTAGTGAGTCTTATTTAACTTACGTTACTTAATATTCTTTTTTTTTTTTATAAAAACATTGAGTTTTACTAATTAAAATATTAGTATGAGAGGTTTGATAAAGTATATCAAGTACAACAAACAATTTAATTTTAAAATCATTTGGTGGTTCATAACCTAAAATGTTTACTTTGGATGCATAATATGAAAATATAAAATACGTAAATGCTACTCTAATTATATACCTAAAATTTGATTATAAACTTTCAAGATGATACCATATGATTTAAAGGTGGTTTCTATTATGTTATATTTTATAAAGACTCATCGAAGGAAATAAATGTTTAAGATATTATTTAAACATGACATGTATTTTTAAGAAAGCAAAATTTAAAACTAATTTGATCATATATATATATATATATATATATATATATATATAAAACTTATTGGATGTACGATTTTTTTGATAAATTGTTTCATATAGAGAGAAATGAATATTTCAAGTGTAAAATTAAATATTTGTGAGTTGTCTAGCTACAACAAGTGATACAACAACCTTAATAAACTTTATTAGGATAATTTTAAATAACTTTGATATCAAGTTGATGTCTAATTTAGTATGAAATATATGGAATCAAATAGTTGGAAACTTAAGTGTGATTGTGATAGAGATTTTCAAAAACATTTCTTCCTACTACGATTAGTATTTGTGTCCACATATACATGTGTAAAATTCATGTAAGCCATGAGAACCTTGGTAAAATCTATAATGTAAAAACATAACAATAAAACAAATATTTTAACGCATCAAATACACTATATGTATGAAAATATGGAAAATTAAATTAAACATATGGTTCTTAATTAATTTAATCATTTCACATATTTAAGGACTAAAATGATGATTTACCCGTTAACTTTTCACTAAAAGAAAATGTTTCTGCCAATATTTTTATTTATTTTTTACTATTAAAAATAGTTGATGATCCTTCCCTAGCTTTCCAGTTTTCAACCAGAACTGAAGTATATTGGTTGAAAAAGTTAAAAATTTGTGATTGCAAAGTTAAAAAATATTCGAATATAGTTAGTTATATATATAAATAAATTGACAGTTGTATAGCAATAGGAGATGGGAGCTGAAAAAAGTTTGTTGAGATTGTTTGAATAATATAGAAAAAGAAATTTATAGATATATAAGTAGCAATAATTAGAAGAAAGGAAAAGAGTATAATGAGTAGGTCCATTGCATATCATCTTCATACACATTTCCATCATGACTTAAAAATGAAGGGTCCCTACACTCATCACCTTTAATTTCTTCTTCATTCCAAATATTCAATTTTTTCATAACTGAAATTGCTAAACAAATATTCAATTCTCTATCGGGGAATGATGTACGTAGACGTGAGGTCATGCTGCGCACTATGGTAGCTAACAACTATTCAGATTATGACTTAATCTCATTGCTAATCACACCCTTAACTCATTAATTAAAGAATTAGGAACTTGTGTGCAATACCAGATACCTCTTTGCTAATAGGTTCTTACTTATTAGGGTTCATTTACTTTCGTTAAAAAGTTAATAATTTATGTGATTTCTTTTTGCTTCATTTTAGTTTAATGCAAAAACTATATTAAATTAGATCAATATTTCACAGTTTCAATTGGTTTTAATGGTTTTTGTTATTATAAAATTGATAGGTAGTTTTCTACCGAAGAATCATCAAATATTTTTAATAGTAAAATAAAAAATATATACTTTTTTTTAATTATTGTATTTTCTCTATTTATAAATAAATTATATAGTTTTATAATTAAAAATCGTGATTATATTTGTTACTTATAAGTATAATATAATTAAACTGTAAAAAAATCTTAAGAAATATGTTTATATATTTTTTCAATTATTAATTAATACATCAATTATATTTAAATATAAGTATCTTGACTTTATTTTTACTTTTTTAATTCAAAATCTGATTAAAGAGAGACCTAAAAGTTAAAGAAAACAAGGTCAATTATGATATATTTACTTTTAGTTTTTTTTTTTATTAATTCTATTTTTTAGCCTCTTACTCGCGTCCTCTTTAGTTTCAAGTCTTCGATTCTATATTTTTTAGATGGGAATCACGTTAGTTAATATTTTGACATTTTGAAGTAATTAATTATTTTTTTGTCACATATATTTCCAACTAAAAGATATAAAACAGATATATACACATGAAACAATTAAATGTTTATTTTTAATCACTCGAACCAAAACTTGTAAGTTTAACCATAAATGAAATAATTTGTCTAAGATCTAACAGCTCGGCAAGCAAGTAAAGCAGATAAATGTCTACTAATATTTTTCAATTAAATTATTTATAAAATTACATTTAATAAAAAAGTTTCAATTCTTTTTATATCAATGTATCTCTATTAAATTAATTATAAAATTATGTAAAAAAAAACATCAACAAAATATTTTATTACTAATATAGTTGTATTGAATTAAATATAAGTTTATGTTTGAGAATAAATTTAATTAAATTATTATTAGTGTCTGTTAATTTTTATTTTTATTAAAAATGATAGTTAATGATTTTAAAACCTTTATTCAGTAAATTATAATTTTGTTTATGAAAAAAGAGAATGATTAGTTATCTTTATTCTCTTATAATCAATTTGGATTCTGTTTTGTTCTTTTCTCTTTTTATCTCTTTGTGACTTTTCTTATCTCTTCTTACTTTCTTTTCTTTTAAGAGTCATTTTTCTAGGGTTTTGAAATATTACATTCTTTAAATCTCATATTGTCCGTGTGTACCAATATTTTCATTCTCATTTCTGATTAGTATGTTCTTTATTTCCTTTTGTGTTGTTATTATTTTTATTCTGTTTTAGATTTGTATTAAATTTAGAAATGTGTTTCTTTTTCAAGTATTTTTTTGGTATTTTTAAATTTACGAATTTCAAAAGTTTTTCTGCATATATCTTGATGAGAAACTGGATTTTTTTTGTTTACAAAACTGATAATAAGATTAGGGGTTAGTCTTTTGGTAAATAATTAATTAGAGCATAATTCAAAGTTGTGTTTTTTTATAGAAAGATAATTCAAATTTAGTGAAAAAAAATTTACTATCTAAGAAGAACTTAAATTTGATGAAAAATGTATTAGATGTAGAAAGATGCAATTTGATGAAAAGGTTGATAATGCTTTAAAAGTCATTAGATTGTACATCTTTAAAAGAAAAATGTTTAAACCTTGAAAAAATCTTTAAAACATGATGGGTTTGATTTATTTTCAGAATTAAATATCTTAAGAGAAATTATAAGTTTGAAAAATGATAAACCAACATTTTTAATTATATAAAAAGAATATATTATTTTTCAAATGCATATATAATTTGTAAAATAATGTTAATAGTGTGCTCTCATACCAAAGGAGTTTCTACAATAATAAAATCTTATTTAAGATCAATGATGTTTATTAAATAAATTAGCTTTATTATATATTAAAAAAATGTTAAATAAAATTAATTATAATAATTTAATAAATAATTTTGTACAAAAAATTTAAAAAATAATTTTAACTAAAAGACCTGATTTTTTAAATTTGTTTAAGGTTTTTTTCGTCGTCCTTGACCTATATAAATTATATGGAAGTATAATTGGTGTTAAAATTATTTTAAATCTAAGGGTGGTACGGTATGTGTGCACTTAAATTTGAAGATATAAAAGAACTCGAAATTCGAGGCTTTGATGTCAAATTGCAATGATGAAAATGTTAAAATAAAGTAAGATAGGTGTTAATTAAATAAAGTTATGAAGAATTAATTGAGATAGTGACCTCGTGGTACATGTTTAAGAAAATTGTTGCAATATAAACGGGTGAGCTTTAAAGATGGTCTTTGATTAGTTGGCAAAGGATATTCTTGTATAAACATCAAACACATGGAGACAAAAGCAAAGAAGAGAAGAGTATGGTGAGAAATAAAAGAAAAAAAATATTTATATATTAATTAGCTAAGAGGACAAAACAAAGGAACATCTTTCAAAGTAAGTCCTCAAATATTGTAGGATTTTAAGGAAGGTTGAGAGATGATGAGTGGGGGCCAAATAATGACTTCAAGGAATGTTTCATGAAAGAGGGTCAAGATCCATGTCAACCCCACTCCACCAAAGGATCAATAATAAATTTATTTATTTATTTATTGGGTGGTGAGACACATACACAAGGTAGCCACTACTTTGGCATGAAGTCAAATTGTTTATACATATTTTTGCCCTAATCGTCATAACCATCATAATCATGGTCATCATCCTAGACCTAGCTAACCCTAGGAGAGCTGCCCTACTTCTTTTATGGTTGAAATCCAACGCATCACAATTTTTCAAATCGGAGAAATTCGACTCAAGTCAATGAAAAGAGAGATTGTCACATAACCCACACATGCGTCAAATCCAAATTTCTTCACCCCTAATTAAATAACACACTCAACCAAATACTGCCACTTCTTGGTGATGGGATTGGTGGAATAATAAGGATGTACACAAGTTTAATCACAGATAAGTAAAATTTTACACACTATATATCAACCACCTCCTCTTTAAATCTATATACTTTTTTTAATACTAAAAAGGAATTAAATAAAATAAGACGGTATACCGTCTTGTAATCTTTATAGAAAGTTACAATTTTAGATTGAGTGAAATTAAGTAATATTTACAAGAGTCTACTAAACTTAGTTAACACACAACTCTTGGGAAAATATCTAAAGATTTCACATGAAAAAATGTTATATTATAAGAAAATCCTCATAATAATTATTTTTAGTGATAAAAAATAATTAGTCAATATAATGACTAATTTATAAAATAAAATTTATTGGTAACTAAAATAATTTCAAATAATTATAATTGATATTTGAATTGGTAAGTAAAATAGTTTCTATTATGAATTGGTTTCTAAATTTGTTATTAACTTTTAGTTATTAAATAAATTGGTCTCTAAATTAATTTTTAATTAAAATAATGATCTGTAAATTGATCTTTAAACATGATTTTAGTCACTAAAATTGATCACAATTTAAGAGTTTGTTTGTAATGTTAGATTACAATTTACTAATACACTCCAAATATGTATTTGATAATTCATACTTATACTAATCAATAAAAGCAATCTTCAACTTCTTCTTAAAACAATGTTAGACAAAATATTTTTTCATCCATTCTATTAATGTAATTGTTGATAATCTAGGTTTCACAACTAGATTAAACCAGCCCCATAATGTCGGAATTATCCGTTACCCAACTTTTCTATCACATGGCCTCTATTATATATGTTTTGGTTTGTTTTCAAAAATACTTAACATTTCATAAATTTATCCTATTTAATAGCTACTATAGTTAATTTAAGTAAGATTGTGTAATATGGTTCTTTCAGTATTAGTGAGATATTCTAAATTAAGTCCATTAAATATTTCTTAGTTTATATTTCTTAAACATCTGATCTAAAGGTATGAGAATAGGTAGCATTAGTTATATTGTAGGTTGAATTAGTCAAATGGTACCCACTTTCATTTAGATGGGTCAGTTTGGTATCCGTTTTTAAAAAATTATCAATTGAATCCTAACTTTTGAAAATATGTCTCAATTAGGTCCTTTTCACAAAAAGTTATTAACACCATTAATGTTATTGATATTTAAAATGACTTACAAAATTAAGTATTGATATTCGTATCAAAATTTAGTGGTAAAAGTCATGAATTAAGTTAACGACGGTAGTAAATTTTGTCCGAAAGGGACCTGACTAAGACACTTTTTCAAAAGTTGGGACTAGATTGACACATTTTTAAAAGTCGGTACCAAATTGACACATATGAACGAAAGTGAGTACCATCCGATTAATTAAACCTATATTGTAACATGTGATATATTTGTGGATACTAGTTATTCGTTAATAATTATTAATAAATTTTATTTGAGTATTTCTTTTAAATTTAAGTGATTAAAGTTATCGGTGGAAGAATATTAATCATAAAATAATGATTTAAAATTTGATTTCATATATTTTTATTTCTTTTATTTAAACTTATAAAATTGAAGTTATTATATAAATGATTAATTTTTTAAAACATATATCTTAGTAAACAATTCATTTAATTTAATTTTTTAGAAAGATCAAATTTATTTATATTAATACTTTATTAAATAAATTGATTTGAATTATATTTAAATAATTTTATTTTTTTATCTAAATTTATTTGTTTTCAAATAATTTTATTTAAATTTTTTGAAAACTAAATTATAAAAATATCCACACAAAAATAAACAGATATTTTTCTCACAAAAATCCTATTAATAAGAGAACAGATTTTTTTTAAGTGGACGGGTAACCTTGACTCACTGTCATCTCTAAATTCACCTCAGGAACAAAAAATCTGAACATTTTTGCAGTTTTTGAAAACTTAAAATCAAAATATTACTTAAGCCTAACAATTTTCTAAGATTTAAATAAAAGTGTTATTTATAGAGTTCTCTTTTTACTATGAACTATCAGCGAATAGTTGTGTCATGTTTTTCTTCTAAAGTAAATGCTAACCAATCAGAGAATCCCCTTTATTATAAATATATTATTCATCTTGGTATGAATTTGATATATAATTATATTACACATAACATTCATTTTTATTTTTCAAATATTATAGTAAATTATTAATAAAAATATTTTTTAAAAACTGTAAATATATATCATAAATAATTAAAGTGTACATATATATAAGAAGCACAAAAAGAGTATTTGTATTTTTACACTCATCTTTTTATAATAAAGCAAAGTTTCACTTGTACTCTATAATTAATGTTATATATTGTAAAACTACAAATTCTCATACACAGAATCCAATAAAACAGCAACCATTCAGAAAAGTAATCCTCCAAAGCAATCTATTATTATTGTTATTCACAAACAAACACCTACGTTGTCTTTCTCTGAATTACATAATTTTTAAATAGCATTTGTCCTTTGACAATCCAAGTTGATATTGAGAAGCAGAGAAAGTGATGATATAGATATATACACTGTTGTTGTGCTGACGAGAGAGAAGTGGAAATCTCCGTTGGTTTCGTCAGAGAAGAGTGTCATTGGTGGAGAGAGGATTCTTGAGCAATAATTTCATTCTTGGTGGATGAGTAAGCACCATAATACAAAAAGAATAAGAATATGCGTTGAACTAACAACAGGACCAGCGAAATTCAGTGTATAGACCATATATTATATATCATCATCAAACGTGTATGTATATAATCACATATATAATTAATGCATGCATATAGAGAGTGCCCTCATGAATTTGTCAGGTTAAACTTCTTGCTCTCAAAGTTTGAGGGCATCAGAAGCTGAAACAAAGTTGGTGTTGAGTTCTGACTTTTTCTTCTGCTGCTTAAATTAAATGTTCTGTCATAATGCATGAATGACGGATGATGAACCTCCACTTTGATATTTCAAATCATAGTTGTCTTTCAGAATTTTGTGTTCAATGATCACAATGAGATTTAAATTTATCAAAACTTCATTTTAATTCTTCTTTCATTGATCAATGTTGATTCTCTTTATACTTTTATTTTAAACAATGATTTGACCAATTATCGAAAAATATAATTTAATTTTTCCTTTAGTGTTATAATTTTATTGATGAAAGGAATATTATTCGGTAAATGTTCACGTTCAATGGTCCTACATAATTTATAATGTCACTTCGTTAACATATGCTAGAGAGAACACATTTTTATAAATAAAGTGTCAAATTTAACGTATGTCCAGCATTGCCCCAACGTTACTTAACGTTGGTTCCTCCCAGACCCGACATCAATCCAGCGTAACGTCGGTCTCCTCCATGTTTGGTGTCACTCGATGTCTGTTATTCTACTTATCTGACGTCACTTAACATCGGATAAATGAAGAACCGACGTTCCGCGCCTTAAATTTCAGATCTGCAACGCACAAACGCCACTGTTCCTCTTGCCCGCGAGCTCTCCTCCGCATTCCGCTGGCCAGCACGACCTTCGTAGGTGAGTTTTCCACCATGAAACTTGTTGGGTTTTGATTTGTGCACTAATTTAAGCATTTTGAACTGATTGAATTTCGTTTTGGTCTCCATTTCCCATAAATGCAAGGTTTTCTTCCCCTTTGCACTATGAAGCTTTGTCTACAAGAGGTTAGTTTTTCATTTTTCTCTAGTTCATGTATGAGTTTATTTTGTATTTTTTGGCTCATTTTTTTTATTAGAAAAATTATGATTTTTGATAAATTTTGAATAAAATTTAGATTTGTTATTAGATGGGTTACGTGTTAAAATAATTTTAATGTATTTTGTTAATTTTTTAGGTTTTTTTTTTATTTGAAATTTTATGATAGTTGATAAATTTGGAATAAAATTTGTAGTTATTATTAGATTTTTTGCATGTTAAAATAATTGTAATTTTTTATTACTTTTTAATATTGTTATTGTATTGTTATTTTATATGTGAAGATTTATTATAATTTTAGTTCACAATATTGAGCGAACCTTAGTTTTTGTTTGAGGTCTAGTACAAATGATTAATTTTTTAATCGTTTGTATTAAATCTTGAATTGTCCGATCAGACAGTTTAAAAAAATATTTTTCATAATTGACTATAACGTGTATATTGAGGTTTATGCATAAATTTGATAAAATTTTGACTGAGGCAATTTGTGTTGTTCTCTAAATGCATACTTGATTGTGATCATGACTTATCTCTTTCATTTTGTATACTTCAGAGACCAATCCGAGATGTTGTCAAAATTTTGTCAAATTTGTGATGTTTGACTTCTTCGTATACGTGTTAGAAAATTATGAAAAATATTTTTTCGAATGGGTAGGGCCTTACCTTGTGAATATTAAAAGTTTGAGATTGATGGAATTTTTTACGAAAATAGTATGGATCAAAGCTGAATGAATGAGCGTCACATCAGTGAAGAGTATGAAAAAGGAGTTTTTAACTTTTTACAATATGCTCAAGAACACGCAATCTATGTTAATGGGACATATTTTTGTCCTTGTGTTCGTTGTCTTAATCAAATACTTCACGACTTGGGCAGAATACGTGATAATCTATTCATCTTCAGTATAATGAGGAGTTATACACTTTGAACTTGGCATGGAGATGTATTAGACAAGTCTATGACGTCATGAGGAACATATTATGTAGACCAATGGATGGATGATCATTTAGAAGACTTGGTATGTGATGTTGGGGAAGAAAATTTTGGAAAGCTCATTTATTTGGTTCTCTTAAGTCTGATTCAGAGGAAGAGTTGTGCCTAGGATGCGCTAACTTTACACGACTGTCGACAACTTTAAAATTGTTCAGTTTAAAAGCATGGTCAAAAAATTGTGTATACAAAACATCAAAAAATTCCTTCCTCAAAATCATCTTTATTGTAGACTGAAAAAAGCATTTAATGGAAGTCCTGAGGATGAAGTTGTGACGAAACCCCGCAATGGTGAAGAAGTATACAATCAGGTGAAAAACATTGATATTGTGTTCGAAAAACATCAAAAGAAGAAGACCACAGAGAAAAACATTTGGAAGAAACGATCAATCTTCTTTAATTTTTCATAGTGGTGTAAACTTGAGGTACGACATTATATAGACGTGATGAACGTTGAAAATTTTTTGTGATAGTGTCGTCGGGACTTTACTAAACGTAAAAGGAAAGACAAAGGATGGAATAAAAGCACGACAAGATTTAGTCGACATGGGCATTCGTTCTGAGTTACATCCACAATCAATTGGAAGATGCACCTACTTGCCTCTCGCCTGTCACACTCTTTCTAGAAAAGAGAAGCAAAATTTTTGTTAGTGTTTAAGAAGTGTGAAGGTTCCTCATGATTACTCTTCAAATATTAGTAGTCTTGTTTCTATGCAAGACTTAAAGTTAATTGGTTTAAAGTCTCATGATCGGAACAATGGAGTTAGGCCCTCAAACAACATTATAATTTTATTTTTAAAACTTTGTAGAACAATTTCTTGATGAAACTTTTAGTTTTTTGGTAATTGTAAAAGTTTAGACAACTTTACAATTATTAGTTAAAATTACCACATTCTTGGAATATAATGTGGACTTTTCTGTTTTTCAAGTGTGAGAATTTGTAAATATATCAACACTTTTAAATAAATTGTTGAATTGACGTCTGTCCTTGCACTGACAGACATCAAAAGACGTTAGCTATAGCACAATCGACGTCAATTTCACTTATATTCCGATATTAAGTAACGTCAGTTTTTCTTGCAGACGTTAATTTTAACGTCACCCAATATGACGTTGGTATTTTTGCAAACGTCAAAAGCCTAAAATAACAAACGTTATAAGGACTTTTTTGTGTTAGTGCTTCCATTCTCTTAAGTGTCTATTAAGGACAAAGTCGTGATGGACAAGTTCCAAAGGAGACAATACCTTGGACGTATGGTGATTAACAACGATTCTATAATCAAACTTCACATCAGAACATTCACGCCCATCGTGGGGCCGATAACGGAACCATCAGTCCCTTAACTCTCTTCTATTGGGGATGATATGTCATTCCCCTTAGACCTCGACTGAGGACATATGTTCCTTCCACCATCTAAGGTGACTTTTAAGGACAAAATCGTTACAAAGCACACACTCCAAAGCAGGCAATACATCAGATGTATGGTGATTGACAGCGATTCTATCATTGTTGATGCTTAAGAATGACCAATAACCACATCTATGTCTAGCATGTGATATATCATGAATGAGGAAGTTAGTTACTCCTAAACATACTGAACACTAGATTGGTGATAGAATTGAATGTCTCCAGCTTTCAAAATGCCCTTATATTGTCAAGTGTATAGACATATCTAGTTTCTTTATCTCCAAGTGTGTGTTTTGACCTTTGTGAGGCCCTTAATTTATAGATTTTCCGAAATGCACAGCTCGTTGGGCAAATTGACTTGTTGGGCAAGTGGTCTTTCATTGGGCGAATGACATGAAATTGATTGAGCTTGCAGCTTTCTACTGGAATTTCCTGTTGGATTTATCTTTTTAATCTTTTGGAACTCCATATTCACAAATTATCTTTATACTCTGCTGACTTGTAGTAGATAATTGATACTATTGATAATCTTCAATTAATCAATATTCCACTCATTTTGTTGATAATCTTTCTATTCTTTGAGATTTTCACTTATCTGTAGAATATAACCAAAACATTTATCGTTTCCACCTTTATTGAATAAAACTTGAAATATCAAATAAAATCCAAAAATAAACTAAAAATAAACATAAAAATAAATAAAATAAAGATAATGCCAATTATCATGCACCCAATGTAATTCTATCATCGAACTTGGGATCATAATATTGACATCCATCGTAGGGCTGATAACGGAACCATCGGTCCCTTAAGCGCTTCATTGGGGATCATCCACTCATTCTCCTTAAACCTCGACTGGAGGTGTCTCAACCCTTATAAAAAATTGTTGTTCTTAATAAGGATAAGCCCAACAAAAACCATAAAACTTTTACTAACTATAACTAAACCCCATACATGAGCTAACATATCAAATCCATGTTTTTACATGCTTTGTCCAACCCAATTAAAAGGTAGGTAGTATATTTCCTTTAGGTAAAAATCCATCCATGTAGCATTTCATTTGATGACCTTAATGCATTGTTGTCCATTTTGGTGCTCCCCAATTCAGTGTACAACCTGTAAGACCCGAGAAAAATTAAATAGTTAATTAAATAATTATTTAATGAATGCGGGTAAAGAGGAGCGTTTAAAGTATTTAATGCAGATAGCTATGACGTGGAAAGTACTAGCTCAATTGATTGAGAGTACTTTATTGTGTGTGAGGACTTGGGTTCGAGTCTTATGTGTGCCATTTGTGTGATTCAATTATGAATTTTTAAGTTATATGTTTTAAAGAGTGATGTGATCGCATAACCTTAAAATCTAAGGAATTATCACAATGGTGATTTGGTTGAATTGGCTCTGCAATTTCTTTGTGATGGTAGGGTTGTGAGTTCAAACCTTGTTGAGAACTAAATAATTTCTTTTTGCCAATTTTTCCTTTGGCATGAATGTGAAAGGGTTAGAAACCTAGCAGCCAATAGAGGGGTAACCTAAGGGCTGCAAAACAGTTGGATGATTAAACATTGATTAGCTTTAATATATTTTTTTATTAAAATTCGTTTAAGGCACTAAAGGGGTAATTAGGAGAGAGTAATTGTGAGAGAGGAAAAGAGATTAGAGGAAAGAGGCTGAGAGTTGAGTGTGAAGGTTTGGACGAAGGTTTCTGAGGCAATTGGCATGGTGTAGAGCAAGGGGTTGGAGTGCAAGCCATTGTGAGAGTGCAAGCAAAGGACAAGGGTGGTTTTTGGGTTAAAGTCACGTTCAATCCGAGTTTGGAGCGAGGATCAGAGGTAAGGGGAGTTGTTTTAATGCTTTTTGATTCATGAATATTGTACTGTGTTGAAATGGACTAGATTATATGAGTTTTCGTGATGCATTGTGCTGTCGTTCGCGAATTCTGGGAATCTGCCCAGAAATCGCCTGGCGGACATGTATGTGCCGCCAGGCGGTGCATCAGAGTTAACCCAATTCTGGGTGTTGGTGTTTGAGTTGCCTGGCGGCGAGTTCGACCCGCCAGGCGGTGTAGGCTGTATGATGCTGTTTTTGACGTCTTTTCATGGATTTTGTGGCGTGTTGTTGTTTCCTTTCGAATGATATGTTTAATGGATTGTAGTAAGTTATGCTTGGAATTATGTGTTTGTGATTATATATGGTGGGTTGAACATGGAGAATCCCTAATAGAATGGGTAATTTCATTGTTTGATGGGTGCGTAAGTGTTAGGGATTGGAAAATCTGGGAACGCGTTAGGGCGAAACCATATTGTAGAAGATGACTAAATCTGCGAGTGTGGGAAAGGGTTCACGAGTGCAAAAAATTGGGTCTGTACCCATAATCTGATGCGCCGCCCGGCGGTTTCTTATTGGCCGCCAGGCGGTAGCGACGTCACAGGGATGTTAGGAGAAATTGGCGAGGTTGTCTGAGGAAAGAACTTGGCTGTGAATGGGTTGTGAATGAAATGGACATGAAAAATAATTAAAATAGGAAGTTGGAATGTTTGATCTATAATAATTGGTTGTGGTAAGAATATATGGATTGATTAATTACAAGAGATGCGATGATTGTGACTCAATGATATCAAGGGTAGGAGAGGCTTTGAGGTGAGGCTGAAGCAGTTTAAGAGAGGATTAAATTATACTTCTTTCACTAGAGTGAGTTCACTGGGAAAGATGGATTGGGGTTGAGAGGTACAAGTATATGAGTAAGCTGAACTACCATGAGTAAACTGAGAGTTGTAGTGTGATAAAGTGGTAGTAACAGTTTGGTGTTAAGAAATCTCAGAATGGGAGTACTGGATGGAGTGATAAGAGTGTTAAATTAAAACAGACCCTTTGAGGATGTGATATTATGGTTGCTAATGCCAAGTCATGACTAGAGTGAGTTAGGATGTGGATCATGGTAATGGACCAAGAGTGGGGTGCCACTAATTCTTCAGTTCGAAGTTGAACAATAAGAGAACAAGATTAACTTGGTGTTGTTTAGTTGTGTAAGTTCATGTGTGCTGACCTATGTAAGAATATCAGACAATGTGTTGTCACTGGTGTAGCGCCTGGCGACACATGGGTGTGCGCCAGGCGATAAAAACCACTGCAGAGGTCCCTGTATCGCGTGGCACCTGGCGCCAAGGGTGTGCTCCGCCAGGCGGTGTTTGGAATACAGTGGCGCTGGAAGAGCGCTGGCGCCTGGCGGTGGGCAGGTACCGCCAGGTGGTCTAGACCTGTATCGCCTAGCGATGCTGGGTGTTGTGTAACATCCCTAAGAAATATTACGAGTATTTAAATAAAAAAAATTCCAAATTAAAATAAAGTCCACATTTAATAAAACTATTTCCCAAAAACACGGGAAATTTAAAACTTTAATATAACTGCCATACTCCAGGAGTCCATAATAATAAAACTGAATTAAAATTCAATGGCTCCCTAAATGATTACATAAGTATCTCAAAACTAAAATAATAAATATATGTACAAAAATCCCAAGCTAGCCCACGCTCCGAGTCTAAGTGTCTCCTGGCTCACCTGTCAAATCATCTGCTCTTGGATAACAAGATATCCGATCATCGCCACACACACATAGATAGGGTAAGCCATGCATAATAAAGTATAATCAAATATATGAAATAAACATGTTTCCCAACCCAAAACAACATAATTAAATATCTCATATCAAATTACCCAACCATGACCTCATAGTCCTTCATGAGTCATATGCATGTACTAGGTCTTGGGACTTCCCTGTGCTCCCACGAAACTAACTCATTCGTGGTCCAACCCTATGAGCCTATCCCGCTCATAGTCTTGCCCTACAGACTCCTCGCCTGTAGTATAAACATCCAAGTCTCATAACTTGGACCCTGGCACGCATGCAATCACCATACTATGGACTCCTCGCCCGATAGTAGCCGACAGGAACATCACAGTTCCTTGCCCATCGTGCGCCCCGACACATGCAATCACCATACTAAGGACTCCTCGCCCATTAGTAGTCGACGGGAACTCAACCAGTTTCATGCCCATTATGTGTCCAACCACCGAGCACATCCCAGACCCCTAATGGACTTAGTCCTCCAAGCCCACACACCACAACACATGCATGTACTTCATATACTTAAGAAAAGTAGTCATTCCACACACACAAGATCATTCAAACATGAGAAATCCACATAATCTCGCCCAAGCCAGAGCCTCTCGCCCAAGCTAAGCCCCTTGCTACGCTTAGGCTAGTTCACCTCGCTTGGGCGAGCTTAAAACAGCCACAAAATCACGTCATCTCGCTTAGGCGAGATCCCCTCGCCTAGGCGAGACCATCTCTCGCCCAAACACCGATTTCAGACTCGCCTGGGCTGAACTATAACCAAAGCACCACAAATGGCCACGGCATCTCGCTTAGGCGAGTCCATCTCACCTGAGCGAGACCCTAGTTCGCTCAAAACCCACAAAACCTCGCCTGGACGAGAAATCGCGCTCAACATGAGCACACTTCATTGCTATCTCGCTTAGGCGAGCCACTCTCGCCTAAGCGAGAGTATCACTCGCTCAACAATAACACAGCTCACTTGGACGAGCTACAAGACCTTTAAATTAGAAGAGTAGCTCTGCAATTCTCGCTTAGGCGAGATGGACTCGCTCTGGCGAGACTTGCAGGGTTTTGCCTTTGTACATGCACACAATCATTCGAAACATACCCAAACCAATCCCAAATCGCAACCAAACATGTTCAATCAATTTGTATCATCAGCCAAGCCCTATATATGCAGTGCAACACATTTGAATCCTTTGAACCCACATATTGACCATAACCCAAAAATAACAACACCAAAACCCTCCCCTAACCTGGATTAAAGATTGAGATGAGGAAATCCTTGATTCGCACTCTCCCTCTTGGTCCAGCCCTTGCACACTCATAACTCTTATCACACTCTCCAATTTGTGCTTCTCACTATAGCAGTCCACCACCAATTTGTGCTTCTCATTATAGCAGTCCACCACAATGCCCAAACCCTTGTTAGGTTTTCTTTACCCCTTCACATTCATGCCTCAACTAATAATTAGCAAAAATAAAGCTTATGCTTTACCCACCAAGGTTTGAACCCATGACCTTCCACTCATAAGGCCAAAGCACAACCACTATGCCAAATCACATTTGGTGATACCCTCCCATCAAAACAGTTTACCTCATCAATCCCATACTCATACATATAATTAAAAGGCAATAATAAAATAACAACCCATAATTGGAATACATAGGACTCGAACCCAAGTCCTCTCACACAATTAAAGTACTCTCAACCACATGAGCTAGCACTTTTCCACGTCACATTAAACAACAATAAATATCATAAAGACGCCTTCTACCTGCATTTATTAATTAATTAATTATTTAATTAATTCATTTTTCCCGGGTCTTACATGTTGCACCAGGCAGTTGCACTGCAGGTTATGACTTGTGTGTGTTGCTTTTAATTGATAATGATGCTATGCTTGGATCGGGTGATGTTGTGCCATGAGCGGGTAGGTTCATGGATGGTGATTAACATGTGATGATATGAGCGGGAAGGTTCATATCCAGTTACTCTCACGTGGGGATACGAGCGAGGTAGGTTCGTATGTTCCGTGCTCACGTTTGAGAGATGCCACGTGCGGGGAGGTACGACGCTGGTGGATCACATGTGTTGGACTACGGGCGGACAGGTTCGTAGAGTAGGACTACGAGCGGGGAGGTTCGTAGAGCAGGACTACGAGCAAGGAGGTTCGTAGAGGCAGGACCACGAGCGGGCAGGTTCGTGTAAGCATCATATTCCCGAGTCCAAGACTAACCAGTTGTGTGAATTGAAGGCTATAAAGCCTTGGGGTTAAGGTCTTGGCCAAGAACTATGTAGAATGAATAAGATGGGTGTGGGATTTATCTTGTGTATTGTATATATGTTGTTTTATTTTTCTCAACTCACCCTTTCTGTTTGTGTATGGCGATGATCGTGTGATTCGTTACATGGGAGCAGATGTTGATACAGATGGTGCTGAGGATATCCAGGCGACGGAGTGAGGGCTAGCTTTGGGATTAGAGCTAGGGTTTTACTCATATGTATTTTATTATGCTTTTATTTATGAACACGAATTTTAAGAACTTGTAACACTTTATTGCTTAAGTTATAAGTTTTAGCGTGTGTTTTCCATAAATTTAAATTTTCCTGCGTTGGGATTATTATTAAGGCGACTTTTGTTATAATTTATTTCTTTGATTATTTATTTTAAGTAATATTCCTTAGGGATGTTACACAACCTTTCATAGGAATACAACCTATAGTTGTGCATCCCAAGTGTGTGTGTGTCCATTTAGCCATTAAGAGGCAGATGACAATGTGTGTGTCCATTTAGCCATTAAGAGGCTGATGACAACGTAATGTAGATATATGATTAGATTAAAAATCATGTTGCATATAAGATGATGTTAAATGTATGTATGAGAAAAAGATCATGACACTGAGTTGTTGATTTTTGCTATGATAAGTATTTTAAGCATGTTATAGGTTGGACACACCAATCAAAATATGTGAAGTTTGCTTCATGTTAAATGCATGCATGAGAAAAAGATCATAACACTGAGTTGTTGACTTTCGTTATAATAAGAATTTTAAGCATGTTATAGGTTGGACACACCAATCAAAATATGTGAAGTTTGCTTCAGTCTATTAACTGGTTATCCATCCTCAAGTTTCCAACTGAGCTAGAGTGAAGATCTTAATAGCTCCCTTTCGTTTCCAAAGGTAATTCTATTTCTTTGGTCCCAAATACCCCCACAAAATTGCCACCCACAAACTTCTCCAAATTGTATTTTTTTGTTTAATTATAAATGGTAAAATGGAAATAAGTTTATTGTGTTTCGTTGTGGATCATTGTGGTCTGACCTACCCATTTATTGTAAAGGTTCCACATACTCCATGCTATATTATGCGTAAAAAATAGGTGGCTAAAGTTTTCCAGTGCTAGGTCACACGTTACACAAAGTTTATTGTCTAACCTTATCCCTCTTTTACTTAAATTGTTCATAGTTGGTACTATTTAGCAGTACATTCCAAGCAAAGTGTTGGGTAGAGGGTAATTCTTTAACCTCTCCTGACTTTTTGATTTACTACTTACACAATTAGTACATTTGTTAAAGAGTTAACACTTAACATAAATAGACAGAGTTTCGTGATGATGTTTGAGAAATAAATCAAATTATTATCGATATGTAGTGTGTGTAAACAACTAAAAGTTCTGCGATTCAATATCACCACCAAAATATTACATACATGTATTCTCAATCAAATGAAGTAAAACATAATTCCTAGAAAGAAATATCTCAACCAAACTTCACTAGTGCAGATTTGGGATTTTACCTCGCTTTATAGGCCTCGGTTATGGCGGAACCGAAGCCTATAAGGAGGCGGTGGCAATTTTGAAATTAAAGGGAACTTATAGGCCTCGGTTCAGTCAAAAACCGGTGCCAAATGCCGCTTTAGGCCTCGGGTC
>Ga0214543_1006686_pt1 | contig 20332 bp, 8 predicted proteins | sample CNSS2metaG_FD_160094 | JGI IMG/M metagenome (GOLD analysis project Ga0214543, IMG submission 160094) | Root nodule microbial communities from cowpea collected in UCLA plant growth center, Los Angeles, California, USA - CNSS2 | ecosystem: Host-associated > Plants > Roots > Nodule | place: USA...
AATGGGCGAGGAGTCCTTAGTATGGTGATTGCATGTGTCGGGCGCACGATGGGCAAGGAACTGTGATGTTCCCGTCGGCTACTATTGGGCGAGGAGTCCATAGTATGGTGATTGTGTGCGTGCCAGAGTCCAAGTTATGAGACTTGGATGTTTATACTACAGGCGAGGAGTCTGTAGGACAGGACTATGAGCGGGATTGACTCATAGGGTTGGACCACGAAAGAGTTAGTTTCGTGGGAGCATAGGAAAGTCCAAGACCTAGTTCATGCATATGAATCATGAAGGACTATGATGTCATGGTTGGGTGATTTGGAAATTATGAGTTTTGTACTTATGTTGTTTTGGGTTGGGAAACATGTTTATTTCATATATATGTTTATATTGTTATTGTGCATAGCTCACCCTATCTGTGTGTGTATGGCGATGATCGGATAATTTATTATCCGGGAGCAGATGATGTGGCAGGTGAGCCAGGAGCTGCTTAGAGACAGAGAGCATTGGCTACTTGGGATTTGAAAGAAACTTTATTGTTTTGAGTTTGATGTAAATATTTTTATGATGAATTTTAATAACATTTCTATTTAACGATATTGTCCATTCAGACTATGTATGGTACTAATTATGGTTTTAAATTTCCTACATTTTTGGGAAACAGTTATAATCAATGCGATATTTAATTTAATTAGAATTTTATTTATTTAATATCAGTAATATTCCTTAGGGATGTTACAATATTACACAGTGACGTGATGAGGTTGTGATCAATTGGTGAAGACTTAACGAAGTAATGAAGACTTGAAGAAGATGGTGTTTTCATCAAGCTTGATATGTGCCTAGTTTGACTATCACATGAAGATCTTGAAGCTTAAAGAGTGGAGCTTAACATGAACACTATTTGACATAGATTAGGTGTCTTGTGTCTAGTTGTAGTCTTTTAGTCTATTAAATGAGTTTTTAACCGGTTAATTGGCTAGCTGCTATATTTTTGTTATTGACATATTCAATCAATTGATTTCACTTAATTCAAGTGAAATCAATAAATTGAACAAATAAATAAACCTATTGAATATGCAAACAGACAAACTATAAAGTCTGGTTTTCTAGAGAGATTTGTAACAATTATCATTTTAGTGTGAGTACTTTGGAAAATTCTCTCTCGCTGAACTATCTAGATCTGCAGTTGTTCATGTAGTGATCTTTGAATTCTTGGAGCATTTTGCTTGGTGTAAGAGACTTAGAGAAAGAGTATTGGTTGGTTAGGGAAAGCCATCACCAAGGTTTGACCTTTCTTAAGTTTTCGGGTGTTGCCTGGTAGGATTCTAGGTCTGCAAGTGAGAGTCTTGTTGCACTTTGTTGAGATTCTTGTGGGATTCAAGAGTATTGGTGTTGTTTTTATGTTTTTCAAAAGTGTAATCTTGGTGGATTGAGTAAATCTTTTGAAATAGTACAAAGTCAGGCTAAGGTTGCTTTAACTAACTAGATGTAGCTTAGTCTTGAGTGAACCAATATAAAATTATGAGTGCATGTGTTTGATCTCTTTCTCTTTGTTTGTTGTTTGATAAAAAAAAGTTTCAAGAAATATATTTTTAGCAATCTTTGTATGGTATTCTGGTGATTTGATTTAATCTGAAGCTATAATGTAGTTTGTATTATTGATTAGAGTCAATCTTGATTTGTTGTGAAAATTGTTTATGAATTTATCACCAATTTCATTTTTTTGCATAATTTCCCAGTATTTTAATATGTTATTTTAGTGTTTTAATCTGTTGAAAAATATTAATCTATCTGGTTGATTATCTGTTTAATGAAATCAACCTGTTAACAGTTTTCAATCGATTAAAAATGTATGTTCTAGAAGTAATTGTATATTGAGTTTTTGGTCATTCTGATCCAATCAAAAGGGTTTTTACAAGATTAAAAAGAACTAAAGTTTTAAAAAAGGGCAATTTAACCCCCCTTCTTTACTAATTACTTTGTTTACTGCTTATAGATTGTGGGTAGTTTTGATATGTGTGATTAGGGTTTGCTATTGTAATTGCTTCAAAGATTGGTAAGTCTAGTTCAATTGGTATCAAATGGTGCATTTTTTTACTAGGTAACTTTAGTTTTGATATGTGACAATAGAGAAAAATACCCTTTGAAGCCAAGGAAAAAAATTCACCAATCTGTCATGACTTTTGAGTTATGCAAACTCGCTAGGCGAGCCAACCGCTTATTGAACAAGTACCAGATTTGAGTTTGGCAGATAAATAGTGGAGGCTTTCTCGCTGGGCGAGCTAACCTCTCATTGTGCGAGTTCATGTTTCTTATTTCGAGTCATCTAAAAGAAAATGGGAATCCCACTTTGTTAACCGTTGAGTCGAGATGAAATTTTGATAGTTGGTCCTAGATATATGAATCTTCATTTTGAAAGTTGAGATTGTTAATAACAGGTTTGTAGTTAGAGACATGATTTTCGATGTTTTGGAATATTGAATGGAAATATTATAATTGAAATGTAATAGAAAATTAATGATGAATTATTAACATGTAATTTGAAATAAATAATAGGTGAATTATGTTATGAGATGAGTTTGAATTTAGGTAAAATATATTTGTATGACATGGTGTGATAATTTAAGATTATATGAGAATTTTAGTGGTGTTTAAATGTTGATTAATTTTGAAAAGAAAGATGTAATGAGTGGAATGTTTGAGATGGAAAAATGATTAGATGTAAATGAGAATTAATATATGATATGTTATGATAAGTGGATTAGATGATTATTTAGAATGAAAGAAAGAGATTGTAATGTATGAATTGTATGGAATTGGAAGTGTTGTACGTGAATGTTAGTTATGAATGTGATGATAACATGTGATGAGAAAGTTGTATCATATATATAATCATGGTGTGATGAAAGTGAAATGACTTCCAAGGGAGAAATCATTTAACTCTCGTATGTTGTAGTGTATTGAATAAGAATTCTATAAAGGATTATCAAAACTTTACTATGTATTCTAACTTACATAAAGGAATATACTTAGGTGGTGTGAATCAATAGAGGTTCCTATGATGAAAAGTGGTTTGAAAGACAACCTTTATGGCTAGTCATAATGAACTAACCTTGTTATATGGGCTTAGGGCCATCGTGGGGTTGGGTAGACCCATGCATCACATACCTAAATCTATTGAGATTCATATGATAGGTGTAAAATCACATAATCCTATTTAACGCACAAAAAAAAAAATCCTTTAGAGGTATAACTGATAGTTGATTTAAGGTTTAATTACTCGGATGGTACCCACTTTGGTACAGGTGTGTCAATCTGGTACCCGCTTTTAAAAAATTGTCAATTGCATCCTAACTTTTGAAAAAGTGCTTCAATTAGGTCCTTTTTAGACGGAATTAACTAACGTCGTTAGTCAACGTGCCACGTGTCAGTTTGTGGTTTTTTTATTTTTGTTTAATATTTTTTAATATTTTTTTAATTTTTTGAAAAATAAAAATAAAAATGTCACGTGTCAGATCCCTGTGTGTGACACGTGGCATTGTCAGTGTCACATGGCATTAGTGCATTATTAGATGTCATTGTGTTGATTTCAATTTGGTCCCCATATATGTTTTTTTATTTCAATTTAGTACATACTTATGTGTATCTGATTCAATTTTGACCTAATTTTTTTCAATAATTAAAATCCATTTTTTATAAAATTAAAAGTAATTAAGTATAAAATTTTTACAAAAATTAAGTATTTGATATTTATATTAAAATTTAGTGATAAAAGTCATTTTATTAAGTCATTTTTAATAAAAAAAATTAGTATAACATTCAGACAAATAGAAATTTTGGTTTAAAATTAGTAAGAGACAATATTATTTTATTTTGAAAAAAAAAATATTAAAAAACATGAATACTTAATAAAAAAGTAATTAATAAAGTAATATGTAGAAAAGTCATTTTTAATAAAAAAACATATTAGTAAAACATTTTATACAAATAATAAATTTAGTCTAAAAAATATTAGTAAAAAAATATAAATATTAGTACTTAATTTTGCAAAAATATTTATACTTAATTAATTTTAATCTTAAAATAATAGATTACAGAAATAATTTTTTTATTAAAAAAATTGGGACAAAATTGAATCAGATACACATAAGTGGGTACCAAATTGAAAAAAAAAAACATATATAAGGACTAAATTGAAATCAACACAATGACATCTGATAGTGACACTGACACGTGTCACACACAGGGACCTGACACGTGGCATTTTTATTTTTTTTTCAAAAATTTTAAAAAAAAATTAAAAAATGTCAATAAAAGTTAAAAAAAAAAAAACATAAACTGACATGTGGCACGTTGGCTAACGGCGTTAGTCAACTCCGTCTGAAAGGACCTAATTGAAGCACTTTTTCAAAAGTTAGGATACAATTGATACTTTTAAAAGCGGGTACAAGATTGACACACCTATATCAAAATGTATATCATTCGATTAAATCTTGATTTAAATATCTAATGTATGATTTGATTTTGAATGTTTGATTTTTATATTCTTTTCAAATAATTATAAGTTTATTTCTTTTTAACTGTAATAGCTTATCCTGCTTTGTGGTTGTGTTTCTTTTTTTGATGATCATGTATTTACATAAGAGTAAGGGATAATATAGATGAGGGACATCAACACTGAAACTGTCATAATAGAGTGCAAATTTTTCAAAGCTACTCGTGCATTTTTCTTTTGTTATTGTAGAATTCCTTTGTTATTAATAAAGGTTTTTTTTCTTTTTAAACTTGTTATAAACGTATACGAGAAATCCTATAATATTTAGATAATACATTTTTTTGTGATATTGCTTGATACTAATTATAAAAGACTTTAAATTAATAGAATAATTTTACTAATACGAGATGTTACATATAAGAACAAAATAGTAATAATTTATTATATATATATATATATAATTATGTGATGGTTATAAAGAGAAGATATTTAATTATTTTGAGATACATAAATTTGTATAATTACTTATTATTATTAATTAATAAATAATTTTTTATTTATTTAGGTTAAAATTGTCAAATTAAAAGATGAAAAAAAGGAATCATCTATTATATAATGATGAAATATAATAGAAAATATGAAAATGATACAATTTAAAAGGTATATATAATTTCCTAAAAATAATATTAAATTATGTGATGGTTATTTTTAAAAGTAAAAATCATCTACTTATTTTAAAATGAAGAAAATGTATTCAATTGCTTATTTTATTTAAAAAATAAATTATTTAATATTTATTAAAAAGTAAAGTTGTCAAATTAAAAAAAAATTATATCAAAGGAAGTTATGAAATAATGTATAGTTTTATATAAGAAGATAGATGTTATAATAAAATGTGGAGTCTATTTAAATAAGTGAAATGAAATCTCTCATTCTAATTTAGGAACTCGAATTAATGAGCCATAAATGCACATTAATATACAGAAACAATATTCTATCTCTAGAAAGATGTGTACTACATTTATTTTTTTTTTTATTTTCTTTTCTCTCATCTTTATTATTAACAAAGTAAATAAGTGGTTTAAAATGACAAATATTTAAGTATTTTGATTTTAATATAATAAAAAAAATTAAAATCTTAGTACAAATTTTTATTTCTATTAATTTAATTTAAAATTTGTTATTAAAGTAATTTAATATGTATTTGATTTTTAATAATTATTATATGTGTTCAAAGCGAAAATTAATATTAATTTTTTTAAATTTAAAAGGTATCAAAGAAAAAATTATTTTACGCTAATCATTGACATTAATGTTTTCTTTAATAAACTCGTATAATAATTATGATGAAAAACAATAAATGAACATAATCATTAATATAATTTAGATTAGAACTCTAAATTTTTTTATTAGACTAAAAACAAATTCTTATTATAATAAATTGACTATTTATCTTTATTATTACATAAAAGATATTGAAAATAGTTATCTCTGAATAATAATATAATATACGATAATAACGATAATAATACTAAATTATTTTAATTGATATACATATATCTTTTTGAAAATAATTTTCAATTGGGAAATATCTTTCTGACAACTTCTGAATCTCTATCGAAAGAAATTATTTTTTACTTTATGTTTATACTAACGGAAAATAAAATAATAATGAGTTATCCCAATACTTCAAAAATATTAAACTATACAATATATATTTTTTAAATCAATTCTTAAAAAAGTAATATTAAATTCTAACTTATTTAAATAATATATAATAAATATTTTCTTATTTTGAGTATATATTTCATATTAATATTCACACTTAATTATAATTGTCTTAATAAAAGAAAATAGATAAGAATAGATGTAAAATTTCATGAAGAAATAATTAGAACAATTAGGAATATACGTTGAGAGAGATAATTAATATACATACGTTTTTAAAAATGTATTTAGAAGTTTTGAATCTAATTTTCAGTTTTAAGGTTTATTTAATGTTTTAAAACAGAACCATAAATAACTTCTTAGAACATTTAATATATATTTTGATTAACACGTAAACAGATCCCATACACACCAAAAGTTTTTCTTATTTGTTCCTTAATTAATCACAAAGAACAACTATTTGGTTCAGAAAAATTCGTCTCATGTGACACAAAAGCAAAAGGATCCGTTGGCAACAAAGTTTAATGCTGAGTGGGCCAGCCTCGGCCACTTCAACGAAATTTCAATTCCACTATTATTATTTTCCTATTTTTCCTTTCAAAACTTCAAACCGTTGCCGTTTCTTATTTAATTTTTTGCATTTTTATATTATTCCACAAAGTCGGTCACCTCCTCCTTCTCTCACGTCTCTGTTCTCTTCTCCATAACTGAGGGGAGAGAGAGAGAAAAACAGCGTTTGAAGAATCTTCGCAAAAAGGAAAAAAAGAAAGAAAAACAGAGCAACATGAAGCGAAACCTTCAAACGTTGTTTATGTTAACACGAAAACGATCGATTCAGTTTCTAATCGGTGCGTTTTTCTTGTACCTCGTACTCGTAACACTCGAAATCCCTCTCGTTTTCAAAACCGACTTCACCACCGTCGCCACGCGCACTCCCAAGCTCCTCAGCGAAGAAGACTCGCTACTGAAGGAGTCCCCGGCGCGGCCTTTGAAAACGGTTTCCAACGCTGACTCGCCGAGTCAACTCGCTCGCCGCAGCGTGGTTTCCGGGTTGGTCCTGAACGACGCCGTGTTCGAATCCAACGCCAACGACGGGTCGTTGGAGCTCTACAAGCTCGTAAAGCGTGCGCGCCAGATGGGACGGAGGCTTTGGACGGACCTTGAATCTGGAAAGTTGCGGACCGTTGTGTCGAAGCCCGAGAACCGGTCCAGTTCGTGTCCCGGTTCGGTTTCTCTGTCAGGTAAGGATGCATTGGGCGTCGTGCCACTGCCGTGTGGGCTCACATTGGGGTCACACGTGACGATCGTTGGGAAGCCGTTGGCGGCGCGGCCGGATTTCGAGCCGAATATAGCGGTTGTGACGGAGAATGAACCGGTGATGGTGTCACAGTTCGTGGTGGAGTTGCAGGGGCTGAAGACGGTGGACGGTGAAGAGCCTCCTAGGGTTTTTCACTTCAATCCGAGGTTGAAGGGAGATTGGAGTGGGATGCCTGTGATTGAACTCAACACGTGTTATCGCATGCAATGGGGTTCCGCTCTCAGGTGCGACGGTTGGAAATCCAAGGCCGATGATGATACCGGTGAGTTTCGAAACTGAAATTGGATATTTTTTTTCGCCTGTTTAGAAGTTTGATTTCGCGTGATTAACTTGGAAATTGGTGATCAGGCATTGTTTTATTGTGTGGATGTTTACTAGTCATTTTATTGTGTTATCAGTTATATGGTACTCTTTGATCTTTGCTTTGAATTTTTTTTCTAAATTTTTACTTGTTTTTCCTTCTTCGGATTGAAGAAACTGTTTAGAACGTAATGACTATTTTTAAACGCTATTCAACCACAAATGTCATCCATAGATGATTGACTAGATGTCTGGTTTTATGCCCAATTGAAAGTGTAATTTTCTTAAAGAAATTTGTGATGTTCCATTTTGTGTGGTGAGGCTGCTTGTGTCCGGTTGTGGTTGATTGAATTGAATTGAGTTATTGCTTACATTGGGTGCAGTTGATAGGATGGTGAAGTGCGAGAAGTGGATTAGGGATGATGAACAGCACTTAGAGGAGTCTAAGTCGACGTGGTGGTTGAAAAGACTTATAGGGCGCACCAAGAAAGTAAACGTTGACTGGCCATTCCCGTTCTCTGAGGGGAAGCTTTTTGTTCTTACAATTAGTGCTGGGTTTGAGGGGTATCATGTTACTGTTGATGGGAGACATGTAGCATCTTTTCCTTATCGCGCTGTGAGTGATATACCCTTCCCCTTGAAGTTTTCTACCTGGACTTGAAGATTGATTTGCTTAATCACTTCATTTTGCATTTTGATTTTGGCAGGGTTTTACTCTTGAGGATGCCACTGGGCTTTCGTTGGCCGGAGACATTGATGTTCACTCTGTATTTGCAGCGTCTTTGCCTTCATCGCATCCCAGTTTTTCCCCACAGAGGCATCTCGAATTTTCCACCAGGTGGCGTGCCCAGCCACTTCCTGACTCTGGCGTAGAATTGTTCGTAGGTGTTCTCTCAGCTGGAAACCATTTTTCTGAGAGGATGGCTGTGAGGAAGTCATGGATGCAGCATAGGCTTGTCAAATCTGGAGCAGTGGTTGCTCGATTCTTTGTTGCACTGGTCGGTTTTTGTTTTTGCAGTTGTTATTTCGTTTCTGATGTTCAGCTGGCGTTTATTTCTTACTATTTGATTGAAATCTTGGCAGCATGCAAGACAGGAAATTAATGTAGAGTTGAAGAAGGAAGCAGACTTTTTTGGTGATATTGTTATAGTGCCTTACTTAGATAACTATGATCTTGTTGTCTTGAAAACAGTGGCTATATGTGAATATGGGGTGAGTTATCGATTTAAAACAATCGTGCTATGAACTACCAAGTTTCGAATGATATTTAAGATTTTTTGTATGGAATATAAGATGTGGTTTGTTGTTCACAGGTTCATACGGTTTCTGCCAAGTATATCATGAAAGGGGATGATGATACTTTTGTTAGAGTGGATGCCGTTATCAGTGAAGCAAGGAAGGTTCCAGATGATACCAGTTTTTATATCGGTAACATAAATTACTATCATAAACCCTTGCGATATGGGAAATGGGCAGTGACATATGAAGTAAGTAATCAGCATCCATCGGAATGCTTTTGTTCAAACGTTAAATTCTGAATGAGAATAATCTTGAAATAATAATTATTTTAGTAATGCTTCTGAAATAATTATTTTAGAAGGCCTAAATTTACCTGTTTTCTTAGCTCCAAATTGCAGTTGCACCCTCTGTCGGCAGTGTGAATTTATGAACTGTGTGACCCTTTTTTTGGTATTGTGGCATTGGCCACATTAAACATCTTGCAGGAAAAATCTTGGTGTGTTAAAACATTGATGGTTTTGTTTCTTTTTTTTCAGGAATGGCCAGAAGAGGATTACCCACCCTATGCTAATGGCCCGGGATATATTTTGTCATCAGATATTGCACGATATATTGTATCTGAATTTGAAATGCATAAATTAAGGGTTAGTATTAGTAAACATTATCTATATTGTTCTTTTCGTGTTGTTCTTTACCTGAATGAGTGAATTCCTTCCATTTGAAATTCTGTTTGGCTGAATGTTAGTGTGATATGTTCCTGATGCAGTTGTTTAAGATGGAAGATGTGAGTATGGGAATGTGGGTAGAGCAATTTAACCGGTCAAAAGCTGTACACTATTCTCATAGCTTGAACTTCTGCCAATTTGGTTGCATAGAAGACTATTACACCGCCCATTACCAATCACCTAGGCAGATGATGTGTCTGTGGGATAAACTGCAAAGGCAGACAAGGCCTCAGTGCTGTGACGTGAGATGACACATAGGTTGTGATCTTTGATTCCCTTAGAAGGACAGAGAAAACAAGTTTTGCAGTGAAGCCATTTGCCATCGAATATTGTATATAACTGTGGAGCTTGGTTAGTTAAACATAGCCCTGTATAAAATGGCCTTTTTTATTCTCAGTTTATAATATTATTGGTTTTCTTGTTCTCTTTTTGTACCCTTTTTGGGTCCTCAATTCTTTTGGCTCGGGATTGGGATTGGTTGATGATGATGATGATACAAGTTCTGTAAAATCATTTGAGGGATAGCTCTTGTATCCATAGAAAATATAGATCAATTATTACACCAAGATGGTGCTTTTTGCCTGCTCCCCTCGTTCCATTTTTTGTTCAACTTTCCATTCCACCATCATTCTAACCTGGTTTGCTTTTTTGGGTAAAGTCCCTCCGAAGTTGCCTATTTTTTCTCTCAATTTTAGTTGTTGAATAATTCTTACGAAACTTTGATCCTTTAGTTTTTAATTGTTTGTAATTTGTTTTATTTTAGATGTAATCCAGTAGAAAAATGTATAAACAATTAAAACTCAAAGGTAAACTGCATACAAAAATCAAAGTTACAAGTTAAAATTGTGAATTGTGTTAAGTACAGAAGAAAAATCTAATTACTTATAAAAGAGTTTAGAGAAAATAAAGATATAAACAAAAATGAATTAATGTAGAAGTTAATTTGTAAATTTTTTATTAGATTTTTTAAAAAGTTCGCTTTTTTGACCTTTTTAAAAATTCAATTTATTTTTTTCTGAAAAAGTTAAACAGAATATTTGTCAACGCACAGAAGGGTAGGCGTGGGCGATGAGTTGTTGTGAAAGTAACAATTAAGCTTTGAGGGACAAACATATTAACTACTTATTACAAAAGTTATTCATAATAGATAGAATTTTGATCTCAGTAAAGTTTGTTTGCGCACACGAATGATGGTGACACACCATGCCTGGTCCCAGTTTTAGTCGAGTGAACCAGGTCAATGAATTTTATTTTAATGCTTCACTGAATTTTTATATTTCAAAATATTCACAATCCAGAAAATCGATTAATTTATTAAAAAAATAGTTTCTTGTATTTGCACAGGTCGAGGAATGATCTTAAAACATAGTAGCCTTTTACTTCTTTTTTCTTATCCTTTTAGATGTCGTTTGAAGAAATGCTACGAGGAAGATTCAATATTAATACAATATCATTACTTTATATAAAAATTATAATATTATTTTTTTGTCTAAAATTTTAAATTAATAAATTTATATTTTCTTATAAATGTGAAATTCATTTTTTTTTCTTCGATTCCTCACAATTACATTGCAAAAATTTTCTTTAAAATTTAAGTATTTTATTCATAAATCTCTTATTCGTATTATTCTTCTCCTATACGATGTTAATTATAGGATTAGTTTAATAAATATACATATAACAAGCAAAATTTAGATTTAATAAATCAGAGTTCATGATTACAAGGCAAAATATAATTGCACAAGCTCCAAGTTGATCAAAGTTTTAGACCAATAGTAAATGTATAAAACGAGTATTGACATTGATTATTCAAACTTTTAGACCAACAGTAAATGTATAAAACTCTTATTGACATTGATTAATCAAACTTTTAGACCGATAGTAAATGTATAAAATGAGTATTCATTTTTATAGTAAAATATTAATTTTTGTTCAACTATAACGTGGATTTGGTTGGATCGGATTTTGATCATGACCAATTTAGTATAACTCAGATTTAATATTTTAAAATTTATATCTAACCATTTGATTTATTAGATTAATTGGATTCTGGTTGTAATTTAAATTAAATTATTTTTTTTATGAAAAAATAATTTTTATTTTAACAAAAATATAGTAAAATCATTAACTAAAAAGACATGTATAATTTTAATAATAATTTTAAATAAATTACAATTAAATTTTAACTTAATAATATCATATTAACAATTAAATTTTAAATATAATTTTTAAATTTATAAATATTTAAATACGGTCGAGTGGAATATTCATAAAATTTCAACCCGCTATTTGAAATGATCATAACTATTCATTTTAGACAATTTTATTTATTCAACATTATCTGCATATTTAATTCAACTCAACCATCGTTCAAATTTCTTTAAACTATCGTCAATATTATCTTTATATATTTTAACTACTTTTGTGAGAAAAAGTTATTGCACAATTTAAGTTACTATCGATACATCCATTATTTACTTAAGTTAAAGTATTTTTTGAATTTCACCCACTTTATTTATTATATATATATATATATATGGATGAATTTAAAATATAGACGTTTATTGACATTCTAACATTTCTTCTCCTTTCAGGGCCTATCCGAAAACAAAAATAAAATTTAATACTTCTTGGTTGTGAACATTTGAATAAGACAAATTGTCCCGTGAATCTCTTTGCTTCGGAACAAAACAATTCGAATTAGGTTCGGTCAACTGGAATGTGTATTATCGATATAGGGGATCTTTCAAGTGAGAAGATCCATCAACTTGAGACGAAGAGAAATATATATATATATATATATATATATATATATATATATATATATATCCTTAGAGTGGATTTTTTTTTTCTAAAATTTGTGAAATCATTCATGATCACAATTAAGTTAGAAACCAAAGTATTTTTACCCAATGAAAATGTAATTTATCTAAAGTGGAAAGAGTGGTAATTAAGAGTCGATTTGATCATTTTAATGATTTATTGTCGAGTTGTTGTAAAAATTGAGAAGAGATTATCTATAGAATAATTGTATAGAACTGAGTAAAAATAGTTGAGTGGGTACTTTCTAATAAATTAGTGTATTTATAGGCATTTGGGCTCCTTGAATAAGGATCGAGAACATAAAACTAGTTGCTTGGATTCTTGAAGATTGAAGGAGGAATCTCTATACCCTTTGCCTCAATTCCTAAACGATGTAGAGCTATTGAAAATACTAAAACAAGTGTTTGTGTTTGGGACATCATTTTCATTGTCATAGAAGGCGTTAATGTTTCAACCTTAAGTGCATTTAGATAATATTGTTAAGATCAATTCTCATACTCACTTATATACTTATAATTGCATTTGTTCTTATTAACTTATACATTAGAGAATTTTTTACAAGTGAATCTTCCATCGTCTTCAACAAACTTGACAATCAATTATCAGAGTCACAACTCGACTTGTTAGCCAAACTGCATTTTCCACCTTGAAAAGTCTACACTTTTTTCTGACAACAATGCACATTTTAATATCAAAATAGAATATATTGTTTGTTAAAATATTCTACGAATGTCATTTTCTAAAATGTTTTACATCCCACTTTTTTATATCATGATCACTTTACATGGGATGTAAAAATTTTCTTTCATAATTTTTTCACGAAGATTTGATCAATATGATTTTGGTTTGGTTTTCTTTGTATTCAACTTTTCATGTTTATTTTATTTCCATCTTAGTTATGTTACAAACAAGCGCTTGAATGCAACATTGCTATCCAGCTCTTGTGCAAATCCTTTTTATTGCAATTGATGGTTCAATTCCACGCCAAGATCATATATGTTTGTTAAGTGACCCTCAACCATTGATCTAAAAAGTAATTAGTGTTGATTCAATAGATAAGGAACAAAGAATATTATGTTTCAATATCTATAATAGTCTATATAAATTCTAAAATATGAATATCTCCTAGATTAGGAAACTTAAAATTGTAGAAACTATAAATTCTTAGTAAACTTCATAAATGGTATGTATTTTTTATTATTCATCTTTCTTAAATTATTGAGACACAAAAGTCTATAAATATATATCAATATTCAAGGAAGTATTTATTTAACTCTATATTTATTCGTTGTTATTATATTAAGCCTTTATTGACTTACATGTAGGATAAATTTTTTACAATCAAACTTTTTTCGAATCTTCAACAACTTAATTTGTGTTTATCAGTAAGATTTCACAAACTCAAAAAGTAAATTTCATTTTTCACACACCTGGTCCAAATGAAGCTTATTTTTTATAAGAATATTTGGTGTCCGTCGTAGGGTTTCGGTAAAAATTTTTTTCAAACCATTCATTTTATGGTTTTAATTGAAGTCTAAATTGTCATATTGTATTCACTAATTGTTGAGTTGAACCCTTCAATAGTGAATAACCTTAAAGCACATAAAGAAAACATTTCCAAAATAACAAGGAAACAAAATCACAAATATACAACTACAACAAATTAAGGAAAGTAATCTAATTAGGGCACAACTCGCTAAGATTTGGAGGTTCAACAAAACTAATTATAAGGCTTGTGTGACTAGTTAGACCATGTTCATGATCAACATACATGAAACACTAAGAATGATAATTGAACTCACAACCTTTAAGAAATTGAGAAAATGTTTAAATTCTTGAATTCGAGAAAAGACTCACCCAAAACCAAACTATTGACCATACCAAACAACTCTCACAAATGCTCGTTCAACATAACGAACAATTGAGAGTAGTCTCAACAAATAAAAGCATTGACATGCATTATCCTTTTACACATGAGGTCACGGTCATTAGCCTTCCATTCAAGTGAAAGTGCCATGACATCAAAAAGTACAACTTCAATTATCAAGATACACTTTCAAAGGCCTATATTATTCATGAAAATCAATTACATGACAACCTCGATATATTGTACATAATCTTCCTAACCATGCTAATAGGGGCAACTCTATAGTGATATTACACACTATAATGATAATTGATAGATTCATTCGAGACATTCTATGTAACATCCCTAAGGAATATTACTTTTAAGCAATTATAAATGAATAAATAAAATAAATTAAAACACGATAATATTAATAAAACCTCATTTTATAATCGCATATTCCCAAAAGGCGGGAAAATTTAAAGCGAAACTTTAACCATAACATAGTTCAAATATTCGAAATTTCTTTATTACAAAATCTACCAAAGCACATAATTAAAAATTACATCAAAATTCTTTAAAAGAAAGTCCTTTCAAAAGCCTCAAGCAGCCCCTGCACTCCGCCTCTAAGCATTTCCTGACTCACCTGTCAAATCATCTACTCCCGGATAACAAGTTATCCAATCATCGCCACACACACACAGATAGGGTGAGCTATGCACAAATATATAAATACATATAATAAATATGTCATCCATCCCAAAGAAGCTAACATTACTAAAGTATTTCATTATTTTCAAATTAACCATCCATGATCTCATAGTCCTTCATGAGTCATATGCATGAACTAGGTCTTGGGACTTCATTGTGCTCCCACGAAACTAACCCATTCGTGGTCCAACCCTACGAGCCTATCCTACTCATAGTCCTGCTCTACAGACTCCTCGTCTGTAGTAAACATCCAAGCCTCCCTCGCTTGGACCATGGCACGCACGCAATCACCATACTATGGACTCCTTGCCCAATAGTAGCTGATAGGAACATAACAGTTCCTTGCCCATCGTGCGTCCGATGCATGTAATCACCATACTAAGGACTCCTTGCCACTTAGCAGCCGACGGGAACTACCCAGTTCCATGCCCATCTTGCGTCCAACCATCAAGCACATCCCAGACCCCTATTGGACTTAGTCCAAACACCACAATTACAAGCATATAATTCCTATACTTTAGAAACTCACAATCAAACAGTCCATACATCACCCACAAACATGAAACTCGTAGTATACTCGCTTAAGCTAGAGCTATTCGCCCAGGCTAGCCCATTAGCCTCGCTTAAGCCACCCCACCTCACATGTGCGAGTGTTCAATAGTGACTTCACCATCACATCTCGCTTAGGCGAGCTCTTCTCGCTTGAGCGAATCATACTTGCGCCCAAAACACCCAGCCCTCGCCTGAACGAGAATTAAACTTAGAATCTGCGTCATACCACTTCGTGAACTCGCTTAGGTGAGCCACTCTCGCCTAGGGGAGAGTATCCATCGCTCAGAACTCAAAACTTCTCGTCTGGACGAGAAGTCGTGCTCAAAATGGTACAGGCTTCCTCACTGGACTCGCTTAGGCGAGCCACTCTCGCCTGAGCAAGACTGCGTTTTGCTCAACTCCAACCTTAGTCGCCTGAGCGAATTGCTCGATCCTAAACCCTGAATGAAGTCCTGCAACTCTCGCCTAGGAAAGAAGGATTCGCTCACTGTTCAATCACGAAAACAACCAAAACCATACCCAAAACTCAATAGACACAATACCAAGCATTCCCTATCAACAATCAACCTATCAGTATACATATTTACATCCAATGGAACTACCAAAACCCAACGTTTAATCAATTATAACCATTCAATACCCAAAACCCTCACTCTAATCATAAGAATGCATAGCATGTCATTGCACACAATATCAACCAACCAGATTCTGAATCACAGCACATGCCACACGAAATTCTTATCTCACAGAATGCAATTAATAAAAGTAGAGACCCAATATAGTCCCAAAAATCCAGTTTAGAATCATAAACCACGTGAATAGTGCATGAGTCCCTCATACCCATACAATTGGTAGGACTTTCAAGCAACAATATCAAAGCACCCCAACCTCAAACTCAGATTGCATATAACACTAATTTCATACCATACAATTATCAAATTTATACACCTAAAATAACAATACGAAAATTAGGTTCAGCTCCCCTAACCTGAACTTTTCCTTTGCTTAGAAAAACACAGAATGTTGAAAATCCCTCATTGATGACTAGGCAGCCTAACACCTTCCCTTCCCTACGCTCTCAATTGCCACAATCCTCTCAACTCACTCTCAATTTTTGCATCCTTTGCAAAGCCCTCAAAAAAAAATTTCCCAAAACCCCTATCCTCACTCAAAACTTGCCTTTTAAAGTAAGTTAATTGTTATTCAAGGCCTTTATTAGTTGTTTTTTAGCCCTCTAGCTACCCCCTTATGCTAGGGTTCTTTCCACCTTTTCATATTCATGTCGTACCCTATTTTAGCAAAAAGAGAATTAAATTGGAGCAACCAAGATTTAAACCCTTGACCACTCAGTCACCATTCAAATGCACAACCAATTCAACCAATCATGTTTCATGACAATTCATATAATTCTATAATCTTATTATCACACAACATGATCATGCATAATATTAAAATTTAAATAATCAAACAACATATAATGGCATACCTAGGACTTAAACCCAAGTCATCTCACATAATTAAGTACTCTCAACCACTTGAGCTAGTACTTTTCCACGTCACACCCATTAACATTTAATGTCATAAAGGCTCCAACTACCCGCATTTATTAATTAATTAATTATTTAATTAATTAATTTTCACAGGTGTTACATTCTATACTAAATTTACAAAAAGATTTGCAATTAACCAACCATGGTGACTAACTCAGTGTATCGTACAAGTTAAATCAATAAGAAAAATTGTCACTTTCACTAGACATGGATTGTTTTTCCAAAGCATTGCTCACTAATGAATGCGTATTTTTTACCCTCATTTAATGTTTGATTCTGGGTATTTAATTGAATTTGTGTGCTTAAAGATTGATTTAATTGGGTTTATTGAGCATGAGATACAAAAACATGTTAAAAATAACTTTTTAGTTGCATAAATGTTCTTTGGATATTTTAAGGTGTGTTAGTGCAGTTGCAACTAAGTTGAGCTCATGGAGGTGTGGAAATAAATTGCTTAAAGCTTCATGACAACTTAAAGATAAATCCAAGAATAAGAAATTATCAAAATCACAAAAATCCAAGCCAAGCATTGCATGAAGATGGCAAGAAAAGTTTGAAAAGTGAAGTTTGGCTAAACCAAGAAGAGAGCAACAAAAAAATTGGACCTTGCGGTTTTCTTTATCTTTATGATAGAAGATAATTTGGAAAAAATATATTTTTAGATATTTTATTTGATATTTTTAAATAATTATCTTATTTAATTATATCATAAAATATTAAAAGATAATAACTACCAAATCTTTTTAAATATGAGAATATCTTCTTGAATCTTTTTAGTTCCACAATAAACAAATATATCTTGAAGATATTGGATTATTTAGAAGATAATTTAAGGAGATTGCAAAGGACTGATTTGGAAAATTAATACAAATATTAATTGGTGATAATTTATCATATATCTTTAATTAATTAATTTAACTATATTAGATATTGATATTATCAACCAACTATATTTGTCAAATAGTCTATATCTCTCCAAATATTTTTAAATATTTATCTTTATCTTTATTTTAAAAGATATTTGAGAGATTTTAGCAACAAAAAAGCCCAATCCAAGTCCTATATAAAGAGACCAAGGGAGTAGAACAGAAACAAGATCGACACTTCAAAATTTAGGAACCGTTAGGGGGGCCTAATTTCTTTTTCTCTCCTTCTTCTATTTTTATTTTATTTTGTATTTCATGGAGTGCTGAACTTCTTGGGTTGATTCCATTGTAATTTCGCTATGGATTCTGAGGTTAGAATGAAATAATTTCTTTGTTCTTTTTATTATTGTTGAGGTTTTAATTCATCTATGTCTTTTATCTTTGAATCACGTGAAAAGTAATGATTTTTACATCATAGTTAATTAGTGAGATGTTTTAATCTATATGCATGTCAATCATATGAGTTCAAAGGTTTTTAATTTTAATTGAGAATTTACTTTGATTAAATTTAGAAACTTTCTTGTGATTGAATGGGTTTTTACTAATGATTGAGAATGTACTTTGATTAGAGGTGAAAATTTTAACCAGAATTAATCAAGAATGTACTTTGGTTAATTAGTTTTTGCTTGATTTTAGAGGTAAAAGAATGGACATGATTAAGGATAGTAATATTTAATTGAGAATGTACTTTGGTTAAATTTACTTTTGATTTTGATTGAGAATTTACTTTGGTTAATAGTGAGAACGCCAACAAATTAATTGAGAATTTACATTGATTAATTTGCAAATCTACAACAATAATTAATTGAACACTAATCTTTAGATAACCAATGATGGATCTATTTTGAAACCAACAATGGAATCAATCTTATTTTCTTTATTATTATTTTTATCTTATTTTATCTTTTTCCATTTTTATTTCTTTCTTTCAAATACTATTTTATTTGACTAACCGTTTTGTATAGATTTTATAAGAACTAACTTGTTAAAAATCAATTCTGTGTTCGTTGGGAGACGACTTACGGTTAACTTTACCCTTTCTATTTCCTTAACTACTATCTTAGCAATACTGAAGTTGTTATAGTTTAGTAGTATTAATTTGATCGCGTCAACGACATCATTATCAAATTTGACGCCGTTGTCGGGGAACACGGTTAGAATTTTTATCATTTTAGTTCTTATTTTTCGTTTTTTGTTTTTTTATCACTGACATCTTCTTTTGTCAAAAAGAGCAACAAACGAAAAAGAGTTATTTTTAAAATTATGCTCCATTATTCTTTCTACATTACTATTTCAAAAACCCAAAAATCCTAAAATTTTTTCTACCTTTGCCTTAGCCCCATTATAACCTGTAAAAAGTCCTCATGATCTTTGAATGCATGTTTTCTGAAAGTTTGTGAATATTAGAGTCTTGTTAAGTATTATGAGTTTTTACTTGCATGAGTATGGAGTGAAAACATAAGCCAAAACACTTAGCGAATTTTGGTGAGAAAATACACATTTAACTTGAGTGCTTTCTTTCATAATTGATTGTCTTGTGAATTCAAAAGATTAACTCATGTGTGAAAAATAGAATCTTTCCATTTGTTTATGCATGGTAACTTGATTTCTAGAATATTGATTTGTCTCAAGTGCTAAATTTTGCCCAGCAGTGCAAAAGGATAAGTGTGTGGTTATGATGAGTGCGTATTTTTGCACTCATTTAATGTTTAAGTCTGAGTATTTAATTGAATTTGTGTGCTTAAAGATTGATTTAATTTGGATTTCATATAATTGGGTTTATTGAGCATGAGATACAAAAACATGTTAAAAATAGCTTTTTAGTTGCATAAATGTTCTTTGGATATTTTGAGGTGTGTTAATACAGCTGCAGCTAAGTTGAGCTCATGGAGGTGTGAAAATAAATTGCTTAAAGCTTTATGACACCTTAAAGATAAATCCAAGAATAAGAAATTATCAAAATCACAAAAATCCAAGCCAAGCATTGCATGAAGACGGTAAGAAAAGCTTGAAAAAGTGAAGAAGTTTGGATAAACCAAGGAGAGAGCAACACAAAAATTGGACCTTGCGGTTTTCTTTATCTTTATGATAGAAGATAATTTGGAAAAAATATATCTTTAGATATTTTATTTGATATTTTTAAATAATTATCTTATTTAATTATATCATAAAATATTAAAAGATA
>Ga0214543_1006690_pt1 | contig 20327 bp, 17 predicted proteins | sample CNSS2metaG_FD_160094 | JGI IMG/M metagenome (GOLD analysis project Ga0214543, IMG submission 160094) | Root nodule microbial communities from cowpea collected in UCLA plant growth center, Los Angeles, California, USA - CNSS2 | ecosystem: Host-associated > Plants > Roots > Nodule | place: USA...
TAATTAACCTACAAAGCAAATAAACATAGATTAGCATGTTGGCTTAAGTCAAGTCAACTATAGTCAACAAGTCAAACCTAGTCAAAGGTCAACAAGTTAACTAAAGTTGATTCAACTAAGTCAACTTTGGGAATCAAAAATAACAAATACAAATGAAAGGGATGAAGGATTAGTGAACTTCCTTTCTAAACATGCTTAGTCTTCTTAAGCATGTGCCTCCATCCTTGGTTGGGGTCAATCCTTCATCAGGATGGGCCCTCCCCTGCTTCCCTTACGTAGTGTCTAAGATGTCCAGCACGCACAAGTTCTTCTATCTTGTCGTGCAGGGTGTCGCAATCTTCGGTGGTGTGGCCATTGTTGCGATGGTAGTGACAATATTTGCTTAGGTCTGCGTTGGGCGAGTTTTGGTATTTCCTGGGTGGGGGAATGAGTTCTGCTTGCAGGACTTCGTCAACTATGCGGGACCTGGGTGCGTTCAGGGGGGCATAGTTTGAGAACTTTGCTGGCCTCCGTTCTGAGGGGCGACTATGGTCGCGCGGGGTAGGTTCCTTGTTGGTTCTCTTGATATCTGTTCGCACTAGGGGGATTAGGCGTTGCTCTGATATCGCCCTATGTCTTCTACCCTAATAAACATGGCTGCTCTCTTTCTAAGCTCTTGCATACTCAGAGGGGGGCGCATGGCCAGTTCGTCGGCAAAAGGTCCTGGCCTGAGGAAGGTCATCATATACATCAGGATGAGGTTAGGGGTAAGGTCCTTGATCTTCATTTCGATGGCACCAAATCTATCAATGAAAACCCGGAGTGGTTCCCCCTCCTTTTGTCTGAGGTTGAGGAGGGCAATTGTGGTGAGATCATGTCGGCGACTCATGTCGAATTGGGTGGTGAAGGTAGAGGTGAGTGTGGAGAAGGAGTCGATGGTGTAAGGGGGGAGGCTCATGAACCATTCTAGAGCCGACCCCCTGAGGGCTACTGAGAATGACATACACAGCACAGCGTCGTCGGTGGAGTATAGGCTCACCTGGTTGGTGTAAATGGACACAAACTCGTCCGGGTCTGTGGTCCCATCGTACGTAACGGTTGGTGCCTTCCACTTGTGGGGTAGAGGCGTCTCGGTGATTCCGTCTATGAAGGGGTGGCGACGGTTCCTCCTGGAGGCGAAGGAGCTATAGTTACCGCCCATTGTGGGCCCGGTGGGCTTGTATTCACTTTCGTCTTCAGATGGACATCAAGTCTCGAGGGGGGAGGGACGTCAACTCTCGAGTGGGGGGTAGGGTTCCCCAGCCACCTTATCTGCTTCGATCTTCTGCCTAAGGCGGGAGTTTTCCTCTCTCAAAGCTTCCATTTCATCTGCATTCCTCTTCTTATACTCTGCGAACTCCTGCTGCATCCTGGCTTGAGCTTCCAGGATGCGTGAAATCTCCGAGGCGGGGCCGGGATCCCCAACTTCAACAATCGGCACCAAGGGGGGGACATCTGCTGTTCTGCTTCGTGTGGATACCATCTTGCTCTAGGGTTACTGCCTTGGATCTATGAAATACTCTTCGGCCCAACGGTGGGCGCCAATTGTTCTTACGGAACCGAGGTCTGTAGTCCACAAATCAGTCAAGGGTCTTGGACGTCTTGTTTTAGGTTGATCTTCTCTTGTTTCCAAAGGGGGGGGCTTGAGGGCGGCGCAGGGGACCTGCAAAAGACTTTCTGATGCCTAAGTCAGCACTGGTGATGTCAGGGTTTCAGAGAACAATTTAATGCGTAATCAATGCATAAAACAGTGTGCTATTTATACTTTTTTACTTGTGGGTCCTACCTGTGATAGGCCTTTGGGCCCAATATTCCTCTTCTGGCTATTCCAGGGTCCAGTGTTAAGGAGAGAAATTACCAGGGGGTCCTCCGAGGGTTGGCAGTGTTCGGTATTCGGCCATGAGATGCGTCGAGGGTGGTCTACTTTCAGAGGGATGCCTATCGTAGGGCAAGCGGCCATGGGGTTTGGCTGGAGGCCGTGTTGTCCAGAGGAAGGCGCATGCGTAAGATGGGTGGTTGAGGTCTGTTGAGGGTCGCGTTCTCCATGTGGGGGTGTCCTTGCGTGGTAGGCGGCCATCATGTCTGCTGAGGGCCGTGTTATTCCAGATGGAGGTGTCCTTGCGTGGTAGGCAGCCATCGTTTACTGAGGTTCGTATACTCAGGTACGGTTGGGACAAGTTTATTTATTTACTTAATTTTATCTATTGTTCCACGCACTTATGCTTACATAGAACCAACTTTGACAGAAATAATCATGTATTTAAGCCATGATTTGTTGTGTCCTGCTTCCTGATAAAGTTTTGTTTTTTTTTTTTTCTGTGCATGAGTTATAATGGTTATCTCCCGTCATACAAAAATAGTAACTGTTTTGATGTTGATATGAAGATATTACTTATAATCCAGATCATAAATATAAAAGTTCGAAAGTATTTGAATTATATCTTGAAGATTATATATATATATATATATATATATACACGGAATCAAATATCAAAAGAAGAAGCTTCTTGGATTCTCAGCTAATATCAATTTTCACACATTGATTTGATTTAATTTTTTTATATGTTAGGCTAAAGAGATCCCACACATAAATGAGACAGTTTTATTGATAATAATTCTGTCAACCAGATTAGAGTACAAATCCACAAAAACACACATCTAACCTCTAAGAGATAACTCTATTCAAATGTACATTCAAGCATGTATATCTCCTGCTCATAATATAATAACTGTCCTATAAAATCGTTATGACCCACACATAAAAAACAAGCATAACTGATAAAATAATTGTCATCCATTCATACACATAACAAATCCTCTAGAATAACTTATTTCAGTTATTGATTTTCTTTTCTAGTGACAAAGTTTCCATGGCGTGCTGGTCTCTTCTTCTAGCCTATCAGAGTGCACATATACCATTAAAATAATGTAAATGTCTTTTTTTATGTTTATGTAGAGATATATGATTGAATATCAAATGGATATATATATATATATATATATATATATATATATATATATATATATATATCGTCCGCTGAAGAGAGTGTAAATATCATGACCAATCACGATTTTCTGCCTTGAGTTAGAAACTAAAGAGTGAAGTATTGTGGTCTAAGGTATATGTGGATCATTTTGCCATGTACAAAGTACTATGCTATTTTCCACATTCTACTCAATATTTCTTACCGCGGAAGATAGTGACTGAATTTAACCTATTTGGACAGTTTGATACATTAGTATCAGAAAATAAAAGTAAATATGGATTCATAAAATAAAAGTAATTATGGATGGCAATGAGACGGGGACGGGTTTCATTATCTCATACCTGTAGAAAAAATTCATTCTCATCCCCATACCCAAATCTAACAGGTATGAAACTTTTGTCTCATCTCGATCTCTACCGGATAACGAGTATAATCTCATATCCATACCCGTTTTCTTATTACTTTAATATTAATTTTAGTTAATTTTTATAAAATAATAAAAAATTACGGTAAATGAAACATAATATTATCAAATATTCAATTTCGATATCAAATACTTTGAAATAAATTATAATTGTTTACATTTTAGATTAGAATACCAATTTGCAAACATTAATGAAACCTAGTTGATAAAATTTTAAAATATTTTTAAAAAATTATAAAAGGAAAATAAATATTCAAATTAAAATATATTTTAAATGTTTGTTTACTTCAATATTTTAAAATCTAATGAATATCTTTTTTATACACTAATAAAAGTGTTAATACTTCACTTGATCAAAATGACGCAAAGAACAAATAATAAACATAATAATAAAATTTTGATATAAATCTTGTATCTTTTAAACTCCATTAAATGTTGGATGGTGATAAAAAAAATTCATGACAATTACATTAAATTTTTATATTGTAGTAAATAAAAGTTATTTATATAATTATAGTGAAAAACTTATAGTACGATTGATAATAAGTTAGAAAATAAAAAATAATTAGATAAAATATATCGAAATTCTACATGATGAAAATAAACAACAAATAAAAATATTAAAAAATTAACAAATGTGTGTCTTTGAAACAATTTGAGAGACTATTGAAAGAAATCGCACAAAGGAAAATAAATGTATAATTAAGGGTGTGATAAGATGAAAGATACCTTAGAGATCTAATAAAACTTTTCTAATATCAACATATATACTCAATAGTTGAGAAATAACAAAATTTGTTTTAACTAAACAAAAAAGTTCTTCAAATGAAACAAAAATTAATAATAATAAGTAAAGAATTTTTTTTATATTACCTATTAAACATTTAAATTGAGAGTATTAAACATTCTCGTGTGAAAGGAAAATATATAATAAATAAAAATATTAAAAAATAATAAAAATATTCAAATGTGAGATATAAATTTTTTTAATTGACATACATCATTTTAACATAATTACATAAAGGTTATGATAAGATAAAAAGTATATTAGAGATGCGAATGAGTTTCATGACAAACAAAATAAATATAAGAAATAAAATAATAGAAAGTATATATATATATATATATATATATATATGGTTACTTAATTAATTGTAATAATTTAAACTGAAACGAAGATATGGCGGAGACGGGTATTATGACGGGGATATGTACATCCCCATATTCATCCCCATACCCAATTGAAAAAGTCGGGGAATCCCCATACATACCCATACCTAGTCAATGCGAGAATTCTCTGTCAAAATGGGGACGAACTCGGACAATACCCACGGAGACAAGTTTATTTGCCATCTCTAAAAGTAACTATAGATGTAGAGAATAAATTTAAGACATTATTTTTGGGCCTCAACAACAATTACGCAGGCCCACTCCAATTCTTTTCTCACTTTCTCTCCTGATGCTTCCACACCACACGCGTACACACTTTTCTCACCTACCCCTCTTCCTCCTTTTCTCCGTTCTCTCTCTTCACTCTCTGCCTCACACACTAAGCTTCCGTTCGAAGCTTCTTCGGCTCTCCACCGTCAAGCTAAGGCTTGCTTCTTCTAACTCTCTCTTTGATAGCCACGTTTCTCTATTTCTCACTCATTCACTAATTCTTTTCTATTTGCAGGACACACACCAACTTTCATACAAACTTGAATAATGAAGGAAGAAAAAAACAAGGGAAAGATGTGAGCTTACAGAGAGAAGGTAAAATCTCTTTTTTATTGAATATGCGTGTGTATCTCTCAAGTACATGAAACTGAAGCAAGTATTTATATGTTGTTAGTTTGCTCTGTTTCTAACAGAAACAAAAACTGAAATTGGAACTAATTTTTGGTTACAACTGTCAACACCCTCCCTTAATCCAAAAATTCTAGGCTTGACATCCCAATATGTTTTCTGAGCTTGTCGAACCTAGCTTGCTTCAGTGGCTTGGTGAAGACATCAGTTGTTTGCTCTTCTGTATGACAGTAAAGTAGGGTTAGCTTTCCTCTGCTCACTTGATCACGAAGGAAATGGAACTTCATCTCAATGTGCTTACTTCTCCCGTGTAGAGTAGGATTTTTTGACAAGTTGATTGCTGACTTGTTGTCAATGTTGAGCTGAACTAGTTTCTTGTAGTCCAGTTTTAGCTCCTCCAAAACTACCTCCAGCCACAAACTCTGACACACTACTTCTGAAGCAGCTATGTATTCTGCTTCACACGAGGATAGAGCCACGACCTTATATTTCTTAGAGCACCAAGAAATTAATGCATCTAAGTATCTGAATAAGTACCCATAAGTACTCCTTCTCTCCACCTTGTCTCCACACCAGTCTGAGTCAGAAAATGCTTCTAACACAACTTCATTTTGCTCATCTGCCTTTGGGAAGAAAATTCCCCAATCTGTAGTACTTTTTAGGTACCTCAATATATGCTTAGCAGCAGCCATATGGGGTGTTCTCGGGTCATGCATGAACCTGCTTATCAGACCCACTCCAAAGCTTAGATCTGGCCTACTAGTACAAAGAAATCTTAGTGAGCCAACAATCTGCTTGTACAAAGTCCCATCCACAACTTGAGCTTTCTTTTCTTCAGTCAGTTTTAGTTTAAGCAGCACTGGAACTGCAGCCTCATTGCATCCTTCCATCTTAATTTTTTTTTAAATCTCCTATGCGTATTTCTTCTGATGTAGGAACACTCCCTTATGTGTGTGCACAAACTCTAGCCCGAGAAAGTAGCTTAGTGTTCCTAGGTTTGTCATTTCAAACTCTATCTTCATTCTCCCTTTAAACTCTTCAATTTCTTCTTCCACACTCCCTGTAATGATCAGGTCATCAACATACAAGCATGCAATGAGTGTGTTTGCATGACTTGTCCTCTTCACATACACTCCAAACTCAACTGTGCTTTTCACAAATCCTAACTTGGCCAACACTGCATCAATTAATTTGTTCCAAGCTCTAGGAGCTTGTTTAAGCCCATACAAAGCCTTTCTCAGTCTATATACAAGGTGTTTGCTCCCCTCCTTTTCAAATCCGGGTGGTTGTACAATGTACACTTCCTCTTCCAATGGGCCGTTGAGAAAGGCTGACTTCACATCCATTTGACTCATTTTCCAGCCTTTTGAACTGGCAACTGCTGTGACCAACCTCATAGTTTCCATCCTCGCTACAGGGACAAACACCTCTATTTAATCAATTCCTTGTTGCTGCAAAAAACCTTTTGCAACCAGCCTGGCCTTGTGTTTAGCCACAGACCCGTCTAGCTTCAATTTCAGCTTGAAAACCCACTTCACATCAATGGGCATTTTGTCATGTGGCAGATCAACCAGCTCCCATGTCTTATTCTTCTCAATTGCTTCTAGCTCTTCTTTCATAGCATCCTTCCATTCTCGTATTTTCAAAGCTTCTCTCCATGTGATAGGTTTTGTATCAGCCATTAATGCGTGATGAACCAAATCACCACCACCTGTAATTACACCATCACCATAAACTTCATGGCCAGCAAGTCTAGTAGAGGGGAACCTTGTTCTTTGGGTTCTTCTGTTGTCTGGAACAGCAGCAATAATTTTAGTTTTGTCTTCCAAGACACATGGAACATGTGTCACCACATCATCCTTATTCTTCCAATCCCAACTAGCTACCTCATCTACCATCACATCTCTGCTAATCAACACCAAATTCTTTTTTGGATCATACAACTTGTATGCACCTGTTGGATGGTATCCAATCAAAATTAAAGGCTCACTTTTATCATCTAGCTTCTTCCTCCTTTCATCTGGAATATGTCTATGACATATTGAGCCAAAAATCTTCAAGTGTTGCACGTGTGGTTTGGCACCAGACCAAGCTTCCTCTGGTGTCACTGTTTTCAACCTTTTTGTAGGGCACCTATTGAGGATATCGACAGCAATGGTTACTGCCTCTCCCCAATAACTATGTGGCAAATTTTTACCTTTCAGCATGCATCTTGCCATGTCCACCAACATCCTATTTCTCCTTTCGGCCAACCCATTATGTTGTGGTGTGTAAGATGCAGTCACCTCATGTACTATCCCTTTCCTTTCACAAAACTTGCTAAAATCCTTGGACTTGTATTCTCCTCCACCATCTGTCCTAAGGATTTTTAAACTCTTCTCAGCCCGTCTCTCCACTCGTGCACATAATTTTTCAAACACAGAAAATACATCTCCTTTCTCTTTTAGCAAATAAACCCATATCTTTCTTGAGAATTCATCTACAAAGGTGAGAAAATATCTATTTCCTCCAAGTGATGGTGTGTCCAAGGGACCACACACATCTGAGTGCACAACCTCCAATACCTTATTAGCTCGTTTTGGTGCAGAGGTTTTAAAAACCTTTCTAGGTTGTTTCCCAATCAGACAACCTTCACAGATTTTGGCTGGTTGCTGAATTTGTGGCAGCCCACTCACCATCTGCTTACTGCTGAGTTGATTCAAGCTCTTGAAATTCAAGTGGTCGTATCTATAGTGTCATAACCAACTCTCTTCCTCCACACTAGTGGCTGATAGGCACTAAATTTCAATGGTGTCCAAGTTCACTTTAAAGGTCCTGTTTTTAGACAAAGGTGCCTTGATCTCAAGTCTATGTTGAGAGTCAAATATCTCAATGACTTTCTGTTGCATATTCATAGTAAATCCTTTCTCCAGTAGTTGTCCCAGGCTAAGTAAATTATTTTTCATGCTTGGGACGTACAAAACATCACTTATATAGGCCACCTTGCCATCATTTCGTGTAATCATCACCTTCCCAATTCCTTCTGCCACAATAGAGCTGTTATCTACAAACTTCACAATGTTTTTCACACAAGGTTAAGATCAATCAGCCAATCTCTGTTCCTAGTCATGTGATTAGAGCACCCTGTATCCAAGTACCAAGTCATGCTTTCCTCCTCTTCACTGGTTGTTGTTGCCATCAACAAAACTTAGTCTGAATCAGACCCATCTTCTTCCTTTTGCACTAAATTTGCTTCCTCTCCTTTCTACCCATTCTTTGATGTTTCCTCATGCCAACATTCATAAAAATAATGCCCATATTTGCTACAGTTATAGCACTGTATTTTTCTTTTATCATATGGCCTCCTATCACTTCTTCCTCTGCCTCTGTTCTGATTTCCTCCTCTAGCTTCAGACCCATCGTTTCCAGAATTTTCTTGGGCCACTGATTCACTATTTCTGCCACCATTTCTGTTTCCAGATCTTCCTCTGGACCTTCCTCTACCTCTGCCTCTCCAGCCACTTATGCCTCTGCCTCTGACTCCATAACTCACCTTGGCCTATAGAGCCTCTTCAGTCACCTTCTCATCATTCTTCCTTTCATTCACTCTTTGTTCATGTGCTTCAAGAGAGTTCTATAGTTCTTCTATTGTCATAACATCAAGATCCTTTGATTCCTCTATGGCAACCACAATGTGGTCGAACCGTGGGGTTAGGGTCCTCAAAACCTTCTCTACAATTTTGTTGTCTTCTATGCTCTCATCACACGCTTTCATGGCATTAGTGATCACTTGCAATCTGCAAAAATATTCTGCCACTATCTCCTTTTTTGTCATAGAGAGGAGTTCATACTGCCTCCTTAAAGATTGCAGTTTCAGTTTCTTGAGTTTCCCAGAATTTCCATACCCATTTTGCAAGATCTCCCAAACCTCTTTTGCTGTAACAGCTTTTGAGATTTTCTGAAAGATAGGGGCAGCAACACATTGATGCAGCAATACACGAGCCTTGCAGTCCAACTTCTTCATCTCCTTGTATGTTTTCTTGGCCGCTTCATCAGCATTCTTGGGCAGTTCTTTGAAACCCACCTTAACGATCTCATCTATTTCTTGAAAGCCAAGAATCGCCTCCATCTTCACACACCAATCATCATAACCCTTTCCATCAAATATGGGTAAGCATCCCGGTATCAATCCTCCACCAGCCATGAGTAGAACACGCAGCAATACTCCCAAGATTCCTCTTCTTGAACCTTGCTCTTGATACCAATCTGTTGGGCCTCAACAACAATTACGCAGGCCCATTCCAATTCTTTTCTCACTTTCTCTCCTGATGCTTCCACACCACACACGTACACACTTTTCTCACCTACCCCTTTTCCTCCTTTTCTTCGTTCTCTCTCTTCACTCTCTGCTTAGATTAGTAAGGAGTTATTGGTGTTTTTTTAATAAAATAAGTATACAAGTGGGCTTCTATTTTTTATGTGATTGTCTTGTATGCTTTTCAACTTATTTTAATAAAACTCTTATTTGCTTCTTAGTGATTATTTCATAGATTTCAGCTTAAAACAAATTGATACAATAGTTGTCCAACATATATATAACTCGCACTCCAAAATCTCATTCAAGCAATGTGAGACTTCTCAACACTCCTTTGCTGAATCAGTGAGTCTGGTGATTACCAAGATGCGTTATAGGCTTTAATACCATTGTTAGATAAAACACTTATCACTAGTCTAAAATCTATAGTTGATAGTTGATTGAGCTCAGACGCTTAACCATTTTGTGATTGTGTAAGGCATTTTAAACACTTTTTTGTGCTTTTATTTTACCGATGCTTTCCTTAAAACATGAACTACATTAGATAATGGTGAGGCGGTAAGCTTTTGTGATTGTATTTTTCTTCATTGGACTACACTGGATCATGGAGCATTATTTGTGTTATATATGCATTCATAAATTACAATGAAATATATTGCAAGCAAGATATGGCTCCAACAATTGTTTGTGTTATATTGAATCCATGTTATATTGCCATAAATTGTTTATATTTCTCATAAGTTGAACAAACAACCATGTTATATATTGTAGCCATGTTATATTGCCATAAATTTAATTGTTGGATGAATGAACATATGCAATTAATGTGTAAAGTACACTTACAACAATTTTTTGCCTCTAGTACCCTAATTTGAGCCTCCAATACAAAATCAGGACAAAAAAAATCAAAGTTGGTGGACCAATCTGCCCCTCACGGGCTGGTTTCAATGTTCCACCTGTTTTCGCTTGGCGGGCCAACCCGATCTGTTTTAGGTGGGAAAAAATCAGGTGGGCTAAAACGGTCGATTTGACCTGTGTGTCACCCCTACTTTAAACCAAGATTGTCAACTTGTTGGCATGACAACCCATGTTTGAAATGTGAACTCATATTATGTATACAAGACTAAATGAACGAAACTATCCATGATGATCACATATTCATGCAATGTGAATTGATTCTAGATTTAACCATTTGGTGTAGCAAATACAATAGAATGTGTTGGATCAAAGTTGGACAAGATGCATAAGGTAAAATTTTCTCAATTGAACCAACCCACCAAAGGTAAGTCAACGTGACAACAAATTTTATGCAATGGAATGATCTAACTGATATACATAAATAAACTTGATAGAACCTAATTAATGCAGAAACTGATAAGAAATCAAGAACCTCTATTGGTTGGTATGCTAAAACAGAATCAATCATTTAAATAAATGTAGGAGTAATACACAAATGTTGGCTTCACAAAGCAAAAATATACTAATGCATATACCAATTAGAAGATGAATTATAATATGAAGTACGGGAAAGTTGTAAAGATTAAAACCATGCAAAATATAGAATTAAAACATATGAAATAAAGCATGATTAGAAAGCACTCAGAATGCAATTTCATAACTTCTATTGGTCCTTGTTCTAATCCCAGGACATCGTTAGGGTCAATCAACCCTCATTCGAGGTATTATCCACTTTGGAATGTCGAATCCATCACGATTTTGTCCTTAAAAGGTGCCTCATATGGTGGAAGGAGGAAGGGGTATTTAAACCGCCTTAGGCCTCAACTTCTAAGTGATGTGCAACTATTGGGTGCGATAGGAACATAAACCTCCCAATTAAGGTCTAAGGGGAATGAGGGGATCATGCCCAGTAGAGGGCTTAAGGGATCGATGGTTCGTATGTAGAACCTCGTTATCAGCCCCATACTAGGCACCAATGTTTTGATTCCATGACATCGTTAGAGTCAATCACCGCTCATCCGAGGTATTGTCCGCTTTGGAGTGTCGGTTTTATACTTAAAAGGCGCATCAGAGGGTAGAAGGAGCAAGGGGTATTTAAATCGCTTTAGGCTTCGACTTCTAAGCGATGTGGGACTATTGAGTGTGGTAGGAACAATCCTAAAACAAAACTACTCTACACTCACTCGAACCCTAGTCTACCTATATTCTAGTAAGAAGAAATGAAGAAGGACAGAATGGGGAAATAAGCTATTGAATCGAAGAAAAGAATATTTTTTTAGAATAGAAGAAACCCCCATTTTTATTGATACAAAAAAACCTAAATGTCTTTAGGTCCGATGCAGCTCATCACCACTTCTCTCTAACCCAATTCCACTTCTCTTTTGAACCTAGCTCCTCTGACTCAAACAGTCTACTTCAACTTGCGTTTTGGGTGTTGTTTTAAGGTTCAATAACAGGAGACCTCACTTTTCTTGTTTAGACTTGTGTAGCCCCTGTGTGATAAGGTTTAGTGATGCTAAAATCCAAGGGTTGGATTGCAAGGTCAATTTTAAGCTCTGGGGCTTTTCTGCAATACTAAAAATATAGAGACAAAAGGGTAAAAAACCAATTTAAAGAAAAATTTGTCTTCTAGTTTTATAAAAATTTCCTAAGAAAAATGACACATTTTAGTTTAGACACGATTTTTATTTAGAATCACAATTTTATTAAGAACTTCTACAAAACTCTATTTTTGCACTTAAAACTAAAATCTAACCTAATTCTAGGAAATTACTAATTGGACCAAATTAAAAAGGGATTTTTATTAAGGAAAAAGGAGAAAAATGGTATTAACAATAAGCCTTGCCAAAAAACCTTGTGCATTAAACCCTAAGGCCTAGAGCCTAACTCCTAATAGAGAGGATTTAGTGACCATGTGTCCTCCTTCTAGGAAGAGGATTTACAATTTGGAAACACCTTTTAGGTTACTTAAGCTTATAAATATAGGTGTATCCCCCATGTAAATTCACCTTTGAATTGAGTATTGTTATGATATTAATTTTGTGTCATATTATTCACTTAGGTCACCAAAGGCTAGAGCATCTATTCTAGGTATCCTTTAGCCACCCTTCCTTAAGAGTTGGCCAACTTCTCTTGAGAGCACACTAAACACCATCATAGCCTTTGTAAGATTCAAGAAAAATAATTATATTATTTAAGGTGATAATTGGTCGTGAGGGGAATATTTAAATTAAGAAATAAATAATTTTACAGAGGTGAAGAGTAGCACAGTCGGTTAGAGCCTATATTTTATAATGATTTATAATTTATTTGGAATATTATGGTTTATTTATTTTCTTATTGTTGTGTGGATGCTATTGTAATGTTGTTGTGTGTATTGAATGATAAGAAGTACATGATGGTTGATATGGTTTGGGGTGTTTCTTGACTCTTAAGGTTGTGTGTTCAAATCTCAACTAGAGTAAAATGGGTTGAACTTGTGTTTTTTTTTTTTGGTAATTTGTGGTGCACCTTTGAAGGTGAAAAGTTAAGGCGGAATTGTATTTGGACGTGTCAACACCCAATTTTGTTCGAATAAATAAAAATTATTTTACCAAAATAAAATAAAATAAGTGTCGCATAAAAAAGGGTAAAACTAAATTTGCTTTAAAATGTTTAAAAAAAAGAGAGTTTCTTTAATTTTATTTAAGAGAAATTTTAAAAGATGTTTTTTTCTTAGAAAAAATAAAAAGTAAAATACAAAAATAATAAAAAATATAATTATTTAAAAAATAATAATAATAAATAATTTAGTTTTGAATGTTTTCGTTTCTATTATTTTCTTTTTCATGTTTCTTTTTATAGTGAGTTGGTAGCCTAATTAATTTGTCTTTGAACCCTTGTTTTTAGTTTGTTTACCTCTGGTTAACCAATTTGGGCTCAATGGCCCATTGTTTTTCTTTCACACCACCGTTTGCTTTATATCCTAAAATAAAATTAAAAAATTAAAAAATAAATAATAAAAAAATAAAATTGTTGTTCATAACACAAGAAGCAGGAACAGTTGAGTATTTGATAATTGATTGGTAACTTCTATGAATTTTTTTAAAAGAGAGCACGTTAATATTGAAAGAGGGAACGACCATTCGAGGATGCTTTTTTTCACGCACAAAACAAATAGGATGTTTTTATTACAGGAAAAAACATGTAAGTCATTTTTTCACTCATTTTTTCACACATAGATTCATCTTCACAGTATCACATCTATGCTGAATTTGAAAGCACAATCCAGAATCACAACATTTCGAATCAATAACGATCAATACAAAGAAAAAACAATAAGCACATATTGGAGCATATCAGAACAAAACCAGGTTCATAATTTCCAAGTTTACTATGATGTTTTGTGTTTGTTTCATTGTTGTTGTATGATTAATGGTAGTAGAAATTTTCAACTAAAAATAGAAAAATTGAATTGAACATTTTTCTGTTAACAAAATTGGTTTGGGCATGTAGACATTGGTTGTGGGTGAGAAATAGAGAGGGAAGATGGTGATGTAAGAAGCATTAGTAGTTGGCGGCGATCTCTTTGACGGAATGGCAGTCACGGCGGTGGTCTTGGTGGCCCGAAGAAGACGCGAGTAGAGGAGACGGTGTGGTAGTGTTTCGCACGGATATAAGTGGTCAGTGGCGAGCAATGTCGGTGCCGACGTTGACAAACCTCCGGGAGTGGTCATTGTCACCGTTGACAGCTTTGCCGCCAGCATGGTTGCGTTTTGAACGTGATTGGAGGACGCATATGATGGTATGGTGGCGTAGATGGCTGAATGTGATTAGTTTTATGTTACCTCATTACTAAGCACACATCTCACTCCTTTAACTTTAATTTCCTTTTTTAGAATAGGATGTGTTTACCTTGTGCACCACGCGTTTCTCTGTATGCACCCCATTCCATGTGTATAATTTTTCTCATTGCACCCACATACTCACTTATATACTCTTATTTTCTATTTCTAATTTTACCATTTTCTAATTAAATATCAAATTTCAATCACATCATTTTCAAAAATAATAATAATATTTTAAATTGAAATAAAAATTAAAATGGTTTTCAAAAATGATAAAAATAAGAATAAATAAAAATTTAAATTTATTTTCTTTATTTTCTCTTTTAGTGTCTAATCGACCGCTCTCGTAGCACGACATTCCTTTTTAAAATACAAAAATTATAAAAGTTGTTTTTGTGTCTAATCGACTGCTCGCATTGCACGACACTTCTTTTTAAAATACAAAAATTATAAAAGTTGTTTTGGTGTTTAATCGACCGCTCGTGTCGCACGACACTCCTTTTCAAAAATATAAAAAATCATAGAAATGTTTTGGTGTCTAATCGACCGCTCGCGTCGCACAACACTCCTTTTCAAAAATACAAAGTATAAAAAATGATTTTGGTGTCAACCCGGCCGCACACGTCGCTTGACACTTATTTTAAAAAATGTCAAAAGAAAACTTTAAAAAATTAAATATTCTAATCAAGTTTTATCAAGAACTACGTGATCCCTGATTCTCCATTGTGAATGGAGATACGTAGGAGCAGGGCAAGTCCTTGTCAGGTTCACTTCCCAAAAATTAAAAGGTTTTCCAAATCATTTTTAAATAGTTTTATAAAGAACTACGTAGCCCTAATTTCTCATTTTTAATGAGAATACATAGGACCAAGGTTTTAATCCTTGTCGGGTCCTTTTTACTAAAAAAGATAAGTTTGTTCAATATTTTCTTATTTTTTGGGAAAAATAAATATTATAAAATCAACACATCTCTTTTGTAAATTTAATTAAAGGTACCGCCTTTGGACGGGCATCGTAAGGTGTTAATACATTTTCTACGCGTAACCGACTCCCGGACCCTAAATTTGGTTTTCGCAGACTTTATTTTATTATTATGGTTTTCCATAGTTTTTCAGAATAAACTATGGTGGCGACTTCAAATATCTTTTTCCAAATTAATTTATTTTTAGTTCATCGTCCCGCCACGATTTAGGTTGCGACAGGACAAACTAAAAAAAAGTGGGCAGCCAAAAGTATTTCTATTATTACTTTTAATTTATTTAAAAAAAACAATGTTTGTTAAAGGAAATAAAGAGTTTTGTCTAAGTTAAAATTGGGGTTTTGGGAGGAGAAAAAGTGAAAGGAATCAATGTAAGATTGAGAGAAAGGGAGGAGTATAGCTGACCTAAGGTGATCTTACTGCAGGAATTTCAGGTAATGGGTTTTAAGCTTGTCTTCTTGATTTTTATGGTTGTGTATTGAGGATGGGTTTTTCCATGGATTGCAAGGAGACTACTCTATTTTTCCCCTTTTGTTATCCTTTTTTTGCACTTGGGGAATCATGTTGGGATGGTGATGCTTTTTTTTTTTTGAGAAAAAATTGTGTCCTGTTGTATGGAGGGTTTCGTTGGGTATTTTGGAATTGATTATTTTCTCTCCTTTTTATTGTCTTGCAAACTTGAGATGATGGGTATATATAATAGCATGAATGAATTTTATCTCCCTTGGAATTATAGCTTTGGAGTGTGGTATTTTGTGGTTTTGGCATGTTGAGTGTGTTATTAAAAGAGATGCAATAAAGAAAAATTACATGGGCCATGTTGGTGAAAAATTGTAATAGTAGTAGTTTTGATGGCTTGAACATGGCGTATGGATAGTTGAAGTGTTCTTTCTATTTTATGCTAATGAGAAATTGAAGAATGATGCATGAGAGAGATGTGATAAATTTTGATGCATAGAGTTGAGTTTAGGGCTAGAAATTAATTAGGGTTAGTCTTGATTATTTTGAGTGAATGCTTATGATGTGAAAATGTTGTCAACATGGGAAATTGCATTGTTTTGGTGTAGTAAAATGTTAGTATCAATAAGAACTCACAATGTTGTGTGAATGAATGCCTTAGTGTAGTGTATGGTTGCATTGGTGGAATGGGTGCTTGAAATGGATGTTTAGAAGGTAAGGATTAGAATATTGTGAAATTATGTGTATGGTGAATGAATTTTAATGTTCCATGATGTTTGTGAGCCTTAAGATGACCAAATCATTTGTAAATACGTTATTTTTCATATTTCTGGGCGTGTTTGTGTGTCCTCGGGCACTAAGCGCTGGTCTTGGGTGAGTTTACAAGAGGTCTGGCATTGAGTGCTAATTTTGGACGCTGAGTGACCTATTTTACGAGAGGTCGAGCGTTAATCGTTGATTCTGGGCTCTAAGAAACCTGTTTTATGAGGGTTCTGGCATTAAGTGTTGGCTTATGGCGCTACTGATTTTCTAGTTTGCAGTTTTCGTAAAATTGTGTTTCATGGTTTGTTAACCATTCTATTTAGCTAAAATTTTGACAGTTGGTCCATAACATGTTTTTCTTTAGTTTGAACGGTGTGATCTAAGTTTGAAGGTCTATAGTTAGAGATATATGTTACGCATGATTGCTGGGTTTTCAAGGGTGTATTATGTTGATAATTGGTTGTAATAAATTGTTATAGCCTTTGTTTGCAGTATATTGGATGTTGGCCATGATGAATGATGTATGTTAAGTATAATGATGATGATTATATGATGTCCATGTTTTGTGATGCATGTGATGATGAGGCCTTAATGTGCTTGAGTATTTAATGATCATGCATGTGGATAATCATGTTATTGTTTATTTATGTGTGATCATGATGAGATAGTGTATACTTAAATATGAATGTTTTGGAAGGTATCTATGTGTAAATTGTACTGGAGGTGCACTTCGTCGGAGCTCTCGATAAGAGTAATGGGAAGTAGTGCACTTTGTCGGGGCTCGATAAGAGAAATGGGAAGTTGTGGACTTCGTCAAGGCTCGATAAGAGTAATGAAAATTTGTACACTTCATTGAGGCTTTTGATATGAATAATGGGAAGTGGTAAACTTCGTCGGGGCTCGCTTTGAGAGTAATGGAAAGTGACGTCTTTGGTAAATTGTGTACGAGAGTTGGTTGAGTAGTTAATTATGAAATAATGCCATTCTTTTTAGTATTACTTGGTGGTAATATTAGGTTGCTTTCCTGTTGGGTATGAGAACATGTGATAGTTGATATCTTGAATGAGTTTATATTATATTATGATGATGCTATGTGAGTTGTATGTTGATATGCATTATTATGTGGTATGTGGCATGGTTAGTTCACCCTTACATGTTTGTGGTTATGGTTTCCACATGCAATGATCGTATAACTTGGATTATATTGCAGTAGATGATGGAGTAGATGAAGGTGCAGATACAGTTGGAGAAGCTTAGTTATGAGGAGTTTGTGGGGATGCTTTTGGAACTTTCCTTTGCATTTTGGAAAATTTCCTTTAAAAAATGTAATAATTGGGAAGGGAGTAGTCACCTTGGAGATCCACACAATCATAACTCCTTTATATTTGTTTAAGTTTTATATAATGTGTGCTTAAACTTAATGAACTATATTCCTAATGGTTATGTAAAAGTTAAGTCTCATAAACTGATATATTAGAAACCTCCTTTCTTATTCCTTGAGCATTTAGAATGAGTAGATGTTTATTTTGAACTCTTGGTGTTTTAAATGATATTCATATGTACAATTAAGAGTTGTATAGGCTAGACATTGTGTTAAGATTAGTAAAAGAAACAAATATAATCACCAAATGACTCGTTACCCATTAGAGGATATAGAGTGTTATACGACATTGTGTTAAATGACCCACGAGTAGACAACCCTTGAGTAGACGACTTCTCGTTAGACAACCTTCCTAACAGAGAACTCTTACATTAGACTATAGGGAGTTGACTCAAAGTTATAAATGATAATCAACTCCCAAGCTTTAGACGACTCTTTAGCACCTTGAGAGTTCCTTTTCCCAACCTTTTCTAGACATAGTTTTTCTTCTCCTTTTTGTTCATGGTGTTGACACCTAGCCAAGTTTGTGACACCTAGCCAAAGGTGTTACAATTGTATCCTTTACTCCGTGTGTAAAGAACACAATTATCAATATGAAAAAAATATAAACACAACAAATAAAAGGACAAACTAACATAACAAAGAAAAAAAACCCTAGTTCTGTAAATAAACTCAAATATTTAAAATTTGAAAATATAAAAAAAAAATTCCAAGAATCTTTTTTTTTTGTTAAAAGTAAAACATGTGACAGTTAACCAAGTTAAAATCACAGGAAATAGTGGCTAGTTACAACAAACAAGCTTAAAAACTTTGTCTTTCCTAGTTTGAATTTTTCCCAAGTTACTTCCATTCATTTTATTTCTAACTAAGAAAATGAAACTCATTCCAAATTGAATAACCTGTAACAAAACCCAAAATTTTAGATGATCTAAACAAAGCTAGTAAAATAAGTTAATAAACGAAATAATACACACAACATTACACAATCATCGTTGTTCCAAACAACCTCCCGACCAATGGAACAAATATTGTTTTTTCGAGTAGCCTTCATGGCTATGAAACAAATCACTCTTTCGAACAACCTCTCCGACTAATGATACAATCACTCTTCTAAATAACTTCTTTCAGATAATTGAATCTTCCGACGAATTATCTTATAGAAAATCTTTGGATGACATATTAGAAAATTACAAAATTTTCAAAACACAATTCAACTCTCTCTTATTCTTATTCTATTGTTACTTTCTTTTCCACATAACTTTGTTGCTTTGTCTTCAATCATCCTTTTGGATGGCTAGATTTCTTATCTTGAACATAGTTTTAGTATAATATTACTTATCAAATTTTAGCCGGCATTGACCCCATTTCATATTATTTATGGGACTTTGCGCTTTTTTGTTGTTCTGAGATTGACCAAATTTTACAACTGCACGATACGGTTTTAGTAAAGCTAAAGAAAACCTTGCTTGTGCTCAGAATAGAATCAAATAGATTGCAAATCTGAGATGCGCTGATATTGTTATAAAAAATTGGGACTTTCCCTTCTTAAGAAGTGCATTGGTGATCCATCTAAGCAATATTTTTCACTGCCTCTAAATTTTTATCTATCTGAGGCCAACATTACTTGGGATATTTCCTTCATCAAGGCTAAATTTCCTTCGGTTGACCTTTGCTCTCAAGGTCAATTTCAACGGAAGAGTATTAAGAAAGAAATTGTTAATTATTAGTAATTGTAATATGTGTCAAGTGATTTGCACCATCACCATAAGGTGTGGAGAGGAGCTCAAAAGACGCTTAACAAATGGCTGCCTACACGGAGCCTATTAGCCCACATCATATATCCAACCAGAGAAAGGATTGTGCTTAGATGACTCAAGTCTTGATATGGATCCTTATATACACAAATAAATGTTATTTAGTTTTGTTACGTGGATGAAAGAGTCACTTGGTCCTTCTCTTGTTAACATCACCCTCAAAAAAATTTGAAAACAAGGCATATAGAATAGTTTTCTGTGGCCACAATTTTAGTGTTGAAGCCACCATCTTATACTCTGCATTCTTTGGGCAACAATCAGGCTTAGTTATAGAGAAATGGGTTCTAAATTATGTGGGAATTTCTTCCTACACCTCTAAGATTTCTTTTGCACTTCCAAAAGTTTTTTAAAACCTAAAACTTTGACCTTTTGAGAAAAGATACACAGATCACACCCCTAAATTTATTTTTAGATGTTGACTTTTGGTAAAGATATTTCCGGAAGTCGACATCGGTGAAGAATTTGGACTTCTGGATGTCAAAAAGAATAAATACTAAAAGTCGACTTCCGGAAATAAATAAATAAATAAATATATATATATATATATATATATATATTTGGTTTTCTTTTTCAAATTTAAAGTTTATTTTTTTAATTATATTTAATTTTAACTTATTAATTTTGTGACAAATTATAT